>Ga0209947_1000032_pt1 | contig 59615 bp, 47 predicted proteins | sample SalPonR2_B_D2_MG_FD_185706 | JGI IMG/M metagenome (GOLD analysis project Ga0209947, IMG submission 185706) | Salt pond soil microbial communities from South San Francisco under conditions of wetland restoration - Salt Pond MetaG R2_B_D2_MG... ...
TCGTGCAAGGCCCGGGCGCCGGACCCGAGGTGACCGCCGCCGGCGTGTTCTCGGACCTGCTCAGAATCGCGCAGGCCAGATAGCCGGAGCGGCGCTCCGGCGGTTTCAGGTTTCAGGTTGAAACCTGGAATATGCATTATGATGCGCCCTCAAGTGCCTGATTATAAGTATTTTTACCTAAAACGTAAAACCTAACACCTAACACCTGAAACGCAGTTTCAGTACCCACAATGCCAGCAGCCTTCGGCGACCCATTCAAGCGAACCGGGTCCCGCCTTGCTGCCGATCGGGCTGCCCGGCGGGACGTCGGGGCCGGGGGTCGAAGGATTGGAAGGTGGTGCTGGCCTGTCCAGGTGGCTGTCGATCCGGGTCGTCATCCAATCGGCAAAGTCGCGCATGCCGCGAACGCGCTGGGTCTGGCGTGCCAGGTTTCGCAGGCCGGCTCTGGCGCTGGCCTGAACCTGTGCCGAGCCGCCGGTCGCATCCAGTGCCATCAGCGTGGCGGCAAATCGCGCCAGGAGGCGCTGCGAGATTGTTTTCATTCGCGGCGAATCGGAATTTGCAAGATCCTTCAGCAGGCGTTCGCCCACGGACTCTACGACTTCGTTCAGCGACGGCATGGCCGGATCGAGCGCGCTCTGCGCCACCAGTCGCTCGGCCCGAACCGGGTTCAGCAAGGCACGCAGGCTCAGATCGGCCGCTGTTTCGGCAGCGGTGAAAAGATCGAACGCAGGCTCGGTCCGGCCGGGAAGCGTTTCGCTGCCGGGGTCGAACCAGTAGCCGGTATAGCTCGGCGGCATCATCTGGACGATTTCGTCGCGCAGATCGAGCCGGTCGGGATCAAGCGTTTCCAGCAGCATTTGAAGCGCCCGGCGCTGATCATCCGGCGACACTGGTGTCGGGCGCTCGCCGGGGCCGCCTCTGCGGACGTAGCTGAACCGCAGGCCGCCAAGCGATTTGGCCGCGGCGTCGACCTGGTAGCGGTGGTAGAGATAAATCGGCACCAGCACTTCGCGCAGTGCCGCCAGGGGACGCCCGGCGGCAATCCGGTCGGCGGCGAATTGCTCCAGCGCATGTTCGCGAACCGCCAAAGCGTTGCCGAGTTCTGCAATCGGGTCGGCGCCGTTGTCCCAGACCGCGCCGAACGGATGGCCGGTGGCAACGCTGCGGCCGTGTTCGTCGGCCACGAAGCGCAGACCGCGACCCGCGGCTTCTGCCACGATCCGGTCCAGACGGTCCTGCTCGTCGGTGTCGGGCGCGAATTCGGAATAAAGCCACCGGGCGACAAGTGTGTCCCATTCGCCGATGCCGCGACCGTAGGCGCGCGAAAAATCCAGGGCGCCGAGATCGTCGACCTGAATCCATGGGGCGGGGTAGTCCATGACCGACGCCCGATCGTTGGTCGAGGCGGCAAAGTTGTGACCGAACCCCAGCGCGTGGCCGAGTTCATGCGCGGCCAGCTGCCGGATACGATCCAGTGCGAGCTCTACCGGATCGTCATCGGCACCGCTGCCGACGGCAGCAACACCGGCCAGGCCCTCGAAGATCATTCGGTCATGCCGCACGCGCTGTGAACCGAGGATGACGTGGCCCTTGATCATCTCGCCGGTGCGCGGGTCGATGATGCCACCGCCGTAGGACCAGCCGCGCGTCTGGCGATGCACCCATTGGACCACGTTGTAACGGATATCCAGCGGATGGGCGTCCTCGGGCAGCAATTCGACCCGGAAGCCGTTCTCGAAACCCGCCGCAGCGAACGCGTCGCGCCACCATGACGCGCCCTCGACAAGCGCCTGGCGGATGCGCTCGGGCGCGCCGGGATCGATATAAAACACCAGCGGATCGCGCACGCCCGATTCGGGTTTTCCGGGCTCGTTGTACTGCAGTCGGTGGCGCATTGCATACGCTTGGACGACCGGCTCGTCCAGCCGGGCGGCGTAGTCGTAAAAACCCAGGGCGAAAGTGCCGGTGCGCGGGTCGGCTTGCCGCACCCTGTATCCGTCGTCGGGCAGGCGCACGAAGCTATGGTGCTGGATCAGCGTTACGGCGCTGGAATCGGCCGCGGTCGCCTGGATTTCACGGCCCGGTTCCTCACCGGTGAACGTGATCCAGGCATCGATTTCGACGTTGTCGGGGAACACCAGCAGCGACGCGGCGTCGGGCAGCGAGCGGTCGTCGGCCCGCTTGAACGTGCCGCCGTCACGGCTCAGCGTCTGCGCCAGGCGCAGCGCATCGGCGGTCAGCAGCCCGGCGAGATCGATCAGGACGCGGCCGCTATCGTCTTCGGCCACTACCTCGGTCGACCAGACGAAAGAGGTGGCGAACGATTCGCTGACTGCACGGCGCTCCGGCGCGTTGGAGGTCACGGCGCGGTAACGGTGATTTTCGACTTCCGCAATCACCCGATCACCGATTCGCCTGAACCGGAGGATACGTCCGGACTTGCCCCAGCCGCGGTCGAGTCCCAGCGGATTGGAGCCCAGACCGGCGGTCAGGCGCTGCGCATGGATGAAGCGCAGCAGCACGCCGGGCTGATCACCGTCCGGATCGGCCGACGGCAGCCGCGCCAGCACCTTGCCTTTCGCCGCGCTGCTGTAGATATCGATGAAGCCTTCGGCCAGTTCAAGGCCGGCCACGGCCTCGGCGAACGAATCCTGCCCGTCGGGTTCGTCCTGCGCGGATGCGGCAAAAGCCAGCGCGAGTGCGCCGGCAACGAATAAAAGCGGGAAAAGCCGTCCGTAGGCGCGATTCAACATCGATGTCGGTCCTGCAAGAAAGTGACCGACAGGTTACACAGATTTGCGCGGCCGTTTGAATTTGATCCGCGGACCGATTCTCAATCCGCCGTCATGCCCTTGTAGTTGAGCTCGACCCAGCGTTCCGGGCCGATAAAGCCCTGACCCCACGCTTCGTCGAATTCTGCGGTCACGCCGGCGGCCTGGACCTGCTCCAGGCTTGCCCCGTCGACGATCAGTTCGATCAGGCGCCGGTGAACGCTTGCAAGCATGTCGCGGTAGTCCTGCAACTGCGTCTTGTCGATCACCGGGCCGCCGTGGCCTGTGATTATTGCGGTATCGGCATCGGCCAGATCCAGCACGCGATCGGTCGCTTCGATCATGCCGGCAAGGCTGCCGCCGCTGCCGTAATCGATGAAGGGGTACAGGCCGTAGAACACGATATCGCCGGTATGGATTGCATTGGCCTCGTCGATATGCACGATCGCATCGCCGTCGGTGTGCGCGTTAGGCACGTGAATCGCATGGACGGTGTGACCGCCGATATGAAAAGTGACTTGATCGTTGAACGTCACGACCGGCAGGGCGCCTTCAGGTGAGGGTGGAACGTCGCGCTCGAAGAACGCCATGAATTGTCCGGCCGACATGCGCTTTCGCACGTTGTCGTGCGCGACGATCAGCGCGCCGGCTTCATTCATGTTCTCGTTGCCGCCGGTGTGATCGCCGTGCCAGTGCGTGTTGAACACGAAGCGAACCGGCTGGTCGGTGACGTTCTCCACGGCCGCGATGATCCTGTCGGTGAGCGGGGCGTACTGATCGTCGACCAGGAAGGCGCCATTGTCGCCGACGATCAGGCCGAGGTTTCCGCCGGCACCCTGCAGGGCGTAAACGTCTTCGGATACTTGCGTGGTCCGAATCTCGACCGAAGAGAAATCCTGACCAACGGCCAGTGCGGGAAGAACAGCGCAGGCAGCGCAGAAAACTTTGAACGTGAAGCGGTTCATGCAGAGCGACTCCTGTTTCCGGGTCTGGATTGACGGGCATTCTATAGCCGTTTGATCAATCCACGGTAAAGCGGGTATCCATATCTCGCAAGCTGTAAAGCGCCCAGCACGCAGCCAGCATGGGAATTGCGGCGAAGAACAGCAGGTTGGGCCCTTCGAACGGATTGATGTACTGTTTCCAGGTCGAAATCGTCGAGATGGCGTGAATGAGCAACACCAGGCCGTAGGTGATCCGCTTCCGGAACCCGATGACGAAGCCGATCAGCAGCACCAGCTCCAGCGCGCCGATGATCATGAATACGGTCGGACCCCAGCCTGACAGGCCATAGAAGTTCTCGAACACGCCCGCTGAATGAGCGGGATTGACGAACTTGTCCAGGGTCCACATCAGCATGACGACGAACACGCCGAGCCTCAGCAACAGCAGGGCGTTGGCAATCTTGTACTTGTCGGACACGAGCGGCTCCTTTGTCGGAACAAATGGTCCGGCGAGTTTAGCGCAGTTGCCGGGACAACGCAGCCGCGTTTTGCCGGGGTTCAAGCCGTGCGTGACAGTCCGGGCCGCCAGTGGACCAGGCGTGCAAGCGAGCTGACCAGGAATCGCCAGAGTCGACCGGGCCATTGGCCCACCACGTCCAGCCAGAGGTAGATCGTGGGCAGGAAGATCAGGCTGACGACCGTGGAGAACAGCAGGCCGCCGACGATGGCGCGTGCCATGGGGTAGTAGGGTGGTCCGCCGCCGCCGATCTGCGTGGTGCCGACGCAGAGCGGGATCAGGCCCAGCACCGTGGTCCCCACCGTCATGAGAATGGGGCGCAGCCGGTCACGACCGGCTTGAAGAATGGCCTGATCGCGTTCCATTCCGCCGTTGCGCAGCTGGTTGATATGGTCGATGAGCACGATGCCGTTGTTCACGACCACGCCGATCAGGATCAGGATGCCGATCATCGCCATCAGCGAGAACGTCGTGCCGGTCACCAGGAAGAACCAGTAGACCCCAACGACAGAAAACAATATCGATACGATCATCGTGACCGGATACAACAGCGATTCGAACAGCGCGGCCAGGACGATGTAGATGATGACAAGCGCAAGCAGGATATTGATCAGCATGCGCATGCCGGTATCGTCTTCCCGGCTGAAGCCGCGTCCAAGGCGCCATTCGTAGCCTGGCGGCAGCGACATTGCGCCCAGCGTGGATTCAATCCGTTCGCGCGCTTCGGGCATCGTGATGTCGTCCAGGTTGGCCTCGACGGTGAGCGAGGTTTCGCGGTCGACGCGTCGAATCTGCCCGGGTCCGGGATTCTCGGCCAGGTCGACCAGGGCTGTAATGGGCACCTGGCGGCCTTCGGCGTTGGTCAGCAGCAGGCCGGCCAGCGCTTCAGGGGTGCGGGTATCTTCATCCCGGAACCGGATGCGTACCGGCACCTCGGCCTGGAGGCCTTGGAACTCGCGCAGGTTCACGCCCCGCAGCGCGGTGGCGATAGTCGTTGCGATCTGACCAGAATCGAATCCCAGCAGCCGGGCGCGCTCTCTATCGATGCGGATCTGGAGTTCACGCTCGTTCGGAGACTCGGGAAGACGAACGCCCTCAAGCCCTTCGACGGGCTGCAGGAGCCGGACCACTTCGCCCGCCAGTTCCAGCAAGCGAGTGCTGGATGCACCGACCAGCGTCACGCTCACACCCTCACCGCCCCCCGTACGCTCCCGGTCAAAGCTCGGCCTGCCGATCGCGATCTCGGGCATGTTGGAGAGGATTTCGTCGGCAATCTTTGTGCTGGAGCGCTGATTGTCGGAGACCTCGGTCAGCAATATCGAAGACTGCGCCTGACCGGTTTCGTTGTAATAGGAATAGACCGACCGGATCTGCAGCCGCGACTGGTTCTCATAGAGGTAATCCTCGATGCGGTCGACCGCACGCTTGACGCGCGCCAGCGGGTAGTGGGCATCGAGGTTGTATTGCAGAAAGAGATCACGATCGTCGGTGGCCGGGAACATGTCTGTCTTGACCATCGAGGCAGGAATGATGATCGAGGCAAAAGTCAGGACAATCAGCGCCGCGCTTTTCCAGCGATGCCGAAGCGTCCAGCGAAGCATGTCCTGGTAGCGTCGGCGTATTGCGTCGAGAATCGGCGAGCGGGCCTGGCGCGTCGGCGGCTTCAGGCGGCTTGCGATCATCGGGATCAGCGTTTGTGCCAGGATCAGGGATACCGCCAGCGATACGACAATGGCGATCGCCACGTGCGACAAGAATATCGAAATCTCCGTCTGCTCGCCGAAAATGTTGGGCAGAAAAACGGCGGCGCTGGTCAGCGTGCCTGCGCCCACGGCAAGCGCCACGCTGCGCACGCCGCGCTCGGTAGCGGTCACCACGTGTTCCGGCCCCGGTGTCTTTTCGCGCTCGGTCGCGATGCTTTCACTTACCACCACGGCGTTGTCGACCAGCATACCGATGGCCAGCATCAGTCCCATCATCGAAAGTATGTTCAGCGAAACGCCTATGAAATACATTACGCCCAGCGTGATGGTGATCGATACGGGCACCGCGAGCGCTACCATCAGCGTCATCGGCACGTTTCGGAGAAAGAAATACAGCACGAACAGCGACAGCAGGGCGCCGAGCAGCCCGGCGTTGCGCAGGTCGGTCAGGGAGCTGACAACGCCGTCGGCCTGGTTTTCCAGAAAAAAAAGGTTGATACCGTTCATCTCGGGCTGGACGCCTATGCGCTCGATTTCGGCGATCGTCCGCCGCCCGACATCGACCAGATTGGCGCCGCTTTCCTTGAGAATATTGACGCCTATGGCGTACTTGCGGTCGAGGTGACGAGCGTAGTTTCGCTCGGCAGAGCCGTAGGTGACCCGGGCGATGTCGTTTAATCGAAGCCCGTCGCCGATGACCAGGTTGCGGTATTGATCGATGTTGCTGAACTCGCCGTGTGGGGTCACGCGGTAACGCGTGCCCGAATCGGTCAACATGCCGGCCGAGGTCGAGAAGTTCACCTCGCGCAACCTGGCCAGCAGCGCCTGCAGATCGACACGGTGTGCGTTGACGCGGTCGGCGACAAGCTCGATGTTGATTTCCTTGGGCTCCAGCCCCTGCAGCTCAACTCGGGCAACGCCCTCGATGCGTTCCAGTGGCCGGATCAGCGTGCGCATGATCATGTCGTAGGCGTTCGACAGGTCGCGTTCCGACGAGATGCGCAAGGTCAGTACCGGCTGATCGGCGGTATTGAACTTGAGCACCTGGATTCGGCGTACGTCTTCGGGGAGCTGGTCGCGCACGGCCTCGATCCGCTCGCGTGCCTCGACCGCCTTGATCGCCACGTCCTCGCCCCAGTCGAACTCGATCTGGAAAGAGGCCATGGCGGCCGCAGACGAGCTGGACAGGCGCTTGACGTCGCTCAGCGTGGCCAGCACTTCTTCGACGGGCCGGGTGATCTCCTGCTCCACCTCGTCCGGCGTCGAGCCCGGGTAGGGCACCTGCACGAGGACAAACGGGATGTCGAGTTCGGGAAAGAATTCCAGCGGCAACAGGCGCGCCGAGATGACGCCCACCGAAACCAGCGAGACGAACGCCATCACGATGGTGATCGGCCGGCGGATCGAAAATTCGGCGGGTGAACTCACGGCTCAGGCCCGGCCCGCGGCTTCGTCGCCGCTGGCCGTCGGCACCGGCACGGACGCACCGGCACGGTCCAGCAACGTGTAGACCACCGGCACGACGATCAGCGTCAGGAGCATGGATACCAGCAATCCGCCGATAACGGTGATCGCCATGGGCGTGCGAATCTCGGCGCCTTCACCGAGCCCGAGCGCCATCGGCAGCAAACCCAGTGCCGTGGTCAGCGTGGTCATCAGTATGGGCCTCAAGCGCTGGCTGCCGGCTTGCATGATGGCGAGGCCGCGCTCGACGCCTTCTGCTCGAAGTCGGTTGATCAGGTCGACCAGAACGATGGCGTTGTTGACCACGATGCCGCTGAGCATGATCATTCCAATGAAGACCATGACGCTGATGGTCGTACCGGTGATCGCAAGCGCGAATGCAACGCCCACTGCCGCCAGCGGCACGGAAAACAGAATGACGAACGGGTGCAGCAAAGACTCAAACTGCGACGCCATGACGATATAGACGAGAAATATGGCCAGACCCAGCGCGAACAGCAGCGAACGGATCGAGGCCTGCATTTCCGTGTTCTGCCCGAGTACGCCGAGGCGCATGGTGGGCGGTACGGGCAGATCTGAAAGCCTGGCGTTCACATCATCCACGGCCGCGCTCAGCGCCCCGTAGGCCAGGCTGGCGGAAATGACTGCGACGCGCTCCTGGTTCGCGCGACGAATTTCGGACGGACCCTCGGCCGTGACAATATCGGCCACCGCGTCCAGTGTTACCGGTCGTGCGCTGCCCGGATTGACGATCAGGCTGCGGACGTCGTCGATGGAAGAGCGATTCGGCTCGCCGGCACGAACCAGGATATCGATCTTGCGGTCGCGCCAGCTATAGCGAGTGGCCACCGTGCCGCGTACGGTGTTGACCAGCTGGTCGGCGACCTGCCGAACGCTCAGGCCGAGAGCGGCGATGCGTTCCTGGTCGAAGTAGACCTGGACCTCGGGATGACCCCTGTCCATGCTCGATTCCAGATCGACGAGGCGGTCGGAATCGGCCAGCCGGGTCATGACCTGGTCTGCCATCGACTTGAGGGCATCGAGGTCATAACCGGCAATCTGGATTTCCAGCGGCTTGTCGAAACTCATCAGCTCAGGCCTGGAAATACGCGTTTTCAGACCCGGCTGTCCCGATGCGGCGGCGCGAAGCTGCGACATGGCGCGCTGCTCGGCGGCCGGCGACGCGTCGTTGAGCGCTACGAGCATCCGGCTTATATTTTCGCCGGCTTCGGTCGGGTTCGCATCGATCCTGTTGCCGCTGCCGGCGACCCCGAAGACGTAATCGATTTCGGAGACCGGTTCCGCTGCTGACTGGATCCGGCGCATGACGCGGTCGGTTTCGGCCAGCGGCGTGCCGGGCGGCATCTCCGCGGTGACCTCGAAGCGTCCCTGGGCCAGCTGGGGAACAAGTTCTGTGTCCTGGTTGGCCAGGAAGGCCAGCGAACCGAGCAGGAGCAGCGACGCCGCCGTCAATACCGCGAACCGATGCCGCAGGGCGCGTTCGAGGATGAACTGGTAGCGCGCACGAACCGTCTGCATCAATCGTCCGCCTTCCTGGCCGCCGGTCGCCGGCCGCTTGCCGGCGTGTCCGCCGAGGCGCGCGGCCAGCATCGGTATAAGGGTCAGGGCAACCAGCAGCGAAATCGCCAGCGCGTAGGTGACGGTCAGGGCCTGGTCGGAGAAAAGTTGCCCGGCGACGCCTTCGACGAACGCCAGCGGAAGGAACACCGCGATGGTCGTGAGCGTGGCGGCGAGTACCGCACCTGCCACTTCCGATCCACCCCGGATTGCGGCGTCCGCGCGCGCGCCTTCCGGCGACGCATCGGATGATTCGTTCGCCGCCCGCCGACGGGAGATATTTTCGAGAACGACGATGGCGTTGTCGACCAGCAGTCCGGTGGCCAGCGCGATGCCGCCCAGCGACATGATGTTGAGGGAAATGCCGGTCTCGGCCATCAGGAAGAAAGTGGCAACGATGGAGACCGGGATGGAAACGGCGACGATCAGGGTCGAAGCCCAGTCGCGCAGAAAGGCGAATATCACGAGCATGGCCAGCAGGCCGCCCAGCAGGGCGTTGCCGACGACTTCGTCGATTGCCTGGTCGATAAAGGTGGCCTGGTTCTCAACCACCACCAGCGTCATGCCTTCGGGGAGTTCCGACCGCGCGGATTCCAGTCGCTCGGTCACCGCCCCGGCCACGCCCACGGTGTTGGTGTCGCCTTCTTTGTACACGGCCAGTTCAACGGCTTCACGACCGTTGAGCCGGATCACGGCCTTGCGCTCGCTGAAACCCTGCGAGACATCGGCCACGTCCCGCAGGTATGTGGCTTGACCTCCGCGATCGGCGATGATCATGCCGGCGATTTCCTCGACGCTGGCGAACTGGTTCATGGTGCGCACCAGGTAGCGCTGGTTGCCGGTTTCCAGGCGCCCGGCCGAGACGTTGACGTTCTCGGCGGCCAGGCGAGCGGCCAGTTGGGCCACGTCGATATTCAGCCGGGCCATGCGCTCGGGATCGATCTCGATCTGAATCTCGTCCTCCAGCCCCCCGGAGATCTTCACCGCCGCGACGCCGGCGACCGGTTCGATGGCCTTCTTCAATTGCTCGTCGGCATGCCGGCGCAGCGCTTTGAGCGCGCGTGTCCGCACTTCCGGCATTTCTGCGAAACCGAGCCCAAGTCGCACGATGGGATCGGTGGCAGGATTGAAACGAAGCAGCGACGGGCGGCTGGCGTCCAGCGGCAACTGCAGAACCTCCAGTTTTTCGCGTACATCCAGACCGGCCATGTCCATGTCGGTGCCCCAGGCGAACTCCAGGACGACGTCCGACTGCCCGGTGCGCGAAATGGAGTTGATGTTGCGCACGTTGTTGACCGTACCTACGCTCTCCTCGATTGGGCGCGTCAGAAGCGTCTCGATCTCGGCCGGGGCCGCGCCCTGCAGCTCGGTGCGCACGGTCAGGGTGGGGTAACTCAGGTCCGGCAACAGGTTCACGCTCAGGCCGCCCAGCGAAATCAGGCCGAACAGCAGCAGCGTGACCGCACCCATCATCACCGTGACCGGGCGCCGAACGGCGACGGTGATCCACTTCATGACTGGATGATCCCGGTTTCGATGATTCTGATGTCGGCGCCGTCGCGGAGGCTGTTCTTGCCGGCGGTAACGACCGATTCGCCTTTGCCCAGCCCTTCCAGGATTTCCACGCCTCCGGATCCGCTATAGCCGGTCCGGACGGTCCGGCGTTCAACTGTGTGACCGGAGCCGTCCTGGCGCGGAGTGGCGACGAAAACGGCCGTCTCTCCATCCTCGCTCAGCAGCGCGGTCTGCGGTACAAGCGGCACGTTGTGACGGCTGTCGTGGACGACGCTGACGCGGCCGAACAGGCCGGGGCGGAGCCGGCCGCTGTCATCGCTGAAGGTCACGGTAACTTTGAAAGTACCGCTTTCGGCATCGACCACCGGACTGACTCTCAGCACTTGCCCGGCAAATTCCCGACCCGGGAACGCATCCACCTGCAGTGTGGCCTGCTGTCCTTGGCCGAGCAGGTTCAGCTCGCGCTCGGGGACATGCAGCACCGCCCATAGCGGGTCGAAGTCGTCGATCATGAACAGCGGCTGGTTCTGTGTCACCAGGTTGCCGACTTTCACCATCCGGTCCGCGACGACCCCGGCGATGGGGGCCCGGACATCGGTATGCGCAAGGTCCAGTCGGGCCAGATCATTGGTGGCGCGCTGGACTTCGGTATCAAATCGGATCCGCTCGTACTCGTCGGTGCTGACCAGGTCACGATCGTGCAGTTCGCGGGCGCGCTTGAGTTCGTTTTCGAGCTTGCGCAGCCTGGCCTCGGTCTGTCTGGCCTGAAATTCATAGCGATCGCGCTCCAGCCGGGCAAGTACCTGACCGGCTTCCACGCGATCGCCTTCCTCGACCAGGATCTCGAGTGCGATACCGCCGAGCTTGGCGACCGCGGATGTCTGGCGTTCGGGCACCAGTGTTGCGGTGCCGGCGTACGCTGAACTGACATCGCCGAACGAGACTTCGGCGACTTCCACCGGGATGGACAGCGATGCATCGTCTGTTTCCGGCTGGTGGGCAGAGTTCGCATCGGCACCGCACCCGCTCAGTACCGGGATGGCGAACAGGATGATCAGGACAAGACCAGGCGTGCGGTAAAGGCGGAACGAGGAGCTCGACATGACGAAGGCCTGTAATGGTCATTTAGTGTAGTAGTATACTAACACACCAAGTCACCAAAAAGCAAGACCTTCATGACCCGGACGCGGAGAATCAAGGGCCAGGATCCGTGTTGGCGACAGCGCCGGGCGGCTACGGAAATACGACTGAATATTCGAGAAATCAGAAAATGGAGTAGCCGGGGCAAGCAATGTGCGCCCGGGCGGTAATGCGCGACGGGCGCCGATCCATCGATCGCGATCGTCGGTATTAACCGGGCCAAGAACTCATTGGGCCATTGCGCAGGATTCGTCGATCCTACTTTCGGCGCCAGGCAAAGAATTTTTCGGCCAGCTTCAGCGCGCCTTCGGGCTTGCGCGCCTTTTTCCACTCGCCGGCGGCAAACTTGTTGGCCTCGTTCATCGTCGGGTAGATGTGGATGGTGCCCAGAATCTTGTTCAGACCCAGCCCGTGCTTCATGGCCAGGATGAACTCGGCGATCAGCTCGCCGGCATGGGCGCCTACAATGGTCGCGCCCAGGATCCTGTCCTTGCCCGGCTGGGTCAAAACCTTTACGAATCCGTGATCGGCGCTTTCGGCGATGGCGCGGTCGAGATCGTCGATGCCGTAGGTCGTGATGTCGTAGTCGACATCCTGTTCCTTTGCCTCGGTTTCGTTCAGGCCCACCCGTGCGACTTCGGGGTCGGTGAAGGTGGCCCATGGAATCACGCGGTAATCGACGCGAAAAGACCAGAACGGCGCGAGCAAGGCATTCACCGATGCGAACCACGCCTGGTGCGCGGCAACGTGCGTGAACTGGTAGGGCCCGGCAGCGTCGCCGCAGACATAGATGTTCGGGAAATTGGTGCGAAGCCAGGGATCGGTTTCTATCGTGCCCCGGTTGGCGACCCGCACGCCCAGTGCCTCAAGTCCGAATCCCCGGGTGCGTGCCTTGCGTCCCAGCGCGACCAGCACGCGGTCGAATTCGAGCGTGACTTCCTCGCCATCGTGCTCGCACACGACACGTCCGGCGCCGTGGTCGTCGCCCTGAAATCGGCTCGCCTTGTGGCCGGTTGCAATCGTTACGCCCTCGACTTCGAGTCGCTGCATCAGCGTTTCGCTGGCGTCGGAATCCTCGCGCGGCACCAGGCGGTCGGCCATCTCGATGATGGTCACCTTCGAGCCCAGCCGAGCGAAGGCCTGGGCAAGCTCGCAGCCGATCGGCCCGCCACCGAGCACGGCGAACCGCTCGGGCAGTTCGTTCAGTTCCCAGATGGTGTCGCTGGTGACATATTCGACGTCCTCGAGTCCGTCGATCGGGGGCACCAGCGGCTCTGCGCCGGTGGCCAGGATGATGCTTCGCGCGGTAATCGTGCGGCCGTCGACTTGCACGGCCCACGGCGAGACCAGCTTGCCGGCGCCCTCGATGACGTCGACGCCCATGCCACGATAGCGCTCGGGCGAGTCGTTCGGCTCGATCTTCGTAATGACCTTGCGCACCCGCTGCATCACCTCGGCGAGCGAGAAATCGGCGCTCATGGAACGGATGCCGAAACGCTCGGAATCGCGAGACTCCTGGACCAGACGAGCGGTTCTCAACAGCGCCTTGGACGGTACGCAGCCGGTATTGAGGCAGTCACCGCCCATCTTGTTCTTCTCGATCAGCGCCACCTTTGCGTTGACCGTGGCGCCGATATAGGCCGAGACGAGACCTGCCGACCCGGCACCGAGCACGATGACGTTGTAGTCGAACGATTTCGGCTTGTCGTGTCCGGCATAGACCTTGCGATGCTCGAGCAGGCGCAGCATCCAGCGCAGGATCAGCGGCAGCAGTCCAAGAAGCGCGAAGGCGCCGATCAGTTCCAGCGAAAGAATGTCGCCGGTGGATTCGACCTGGCCAAGCTGCGTCCCGGCGTTGACGTAGACAATGGTCGCCGGAAGCATGCCGAGCTGGCTGACCCAGTAGTAGGTCCAGGTCCGGATCGGCGTCAGCGCCATGACCAGGTTGATCACCCAGAACGGAAACACCGGCACCAGGCGCAGCGCCAGCAGGTAGAACGCGCCGTCCTTTTCGACACCTTCGTTGATCGTCTTGAGGCGTTTTTTGAACCTCTTCTGGATCGCATCCCGAAATAGAAAACGCGCGGCCAGAAAAACCAGGGTCGCGCCGATGGATGAGGCGAAGGAGACCGCGATGGTACCGGCCGCCAGCCCGAACAGCGCGCCGCCGGCAATGGTGAGAACGGCTGCACCCGGCAGCGATAGCGCCGCCATCACGATATAGACGGCCATGTACAGCGCCAGCATGCCGAAGAAGTTGCGATCGATGAACGTCAGCAACTGATCACGGCGCTCGCGCAACTCGGCCAGGCTGAAGTACTGGCCGAGATCGAACCAGAAGTAGGCGCCCAACAGCAAGGCAATCAGCGCGAGAATCGCGAGTCGGGTCGTGGTCTTGCTCATCGGGTGCTACTCCTCGGACACGGAACGGCCGCTTTGGATCATACAGCGAGGTATGGACCGGGAAAGCCGGGACTGAATTGCTTTTTCGTATCCCGGTAGCTTGAGCCGATGCCGTTGCGTCAGCGCGCGAGTAAAGTTTCGTCGTGTCTGGCGGTGCTTTCGCCCAGCGCGCCGAGCTTGCGCAGGTCGTCGATGCTGATCAGGCCCCTGCGGACCTTGCGCATCCCGTCGTCCAGCAAGAATGAATGGCCGCGCTCGGCGAGTGCGGCGCGCAATGCGTGCACATGTTCGTGTTTGACGATACGGTCGTAGTCATCCTCTCCAGGCCGCCAGATTTCGAAGATTCCGATTCGCCCCCGGTAACCGACACCGCCGCAGGCGTCGCATCCCTCCGGGCAATGAACGGCGTCGGGAACCTCCAGGTCCAGTGATTCCATCCAGGCTCGGGTGCGCTCGCTCGGCGCACGTTCCACGCTGCACGCCTGACAAAGCCGCCGGACCAGCCGCTGCGCCACGACCAGGTCCAGGTTGGACGCAATCTCGAAGTCGTCGAGCCCGTAGTTTCGTAACACGGTGACGGTGTCTACAGCATCGCGAGCGTGCAGCGAGGCCATCGTGGCCCGCCCGCCGGCCGCGGCATTGATGGCCGCTTCGGCCGATGCCTCGTCCCTGAGTTCACCGATGACAAGGTAGTCCGGGTCAAGGCGCAGCATACCCTTGGCGCCGGTTGCAAAATCCAGTCCCTGCGCGATGTTGACGGAAATCTGGTTGATACCCGGAATCTCGTATTCGACCGGCTGCTCCAGGGTAATCACCTGGGCATCGGTCATCTTCAGGCGATGCAGCAGCGCGTAAAGCGTAGTGGTCTTGCCGCTGCCGGTTGGACCCGCCGTCAACATCATGCCGCCGACCGTCTCCAGCCACTCGGCCAGGTAAGAAGCGCCTTCCTCGTCGAGCCCGAGGTCGCCGATATCCTCCAGCACACGGTCCGGCGCCAGCAGGCGAATCGAGAGCTTGTCGCCTCCAATGCAGGGTGCTTCGGTGACACGCAGATCCAGCACCTGCTCATCGAGCGTGTAACTGAATCGTCCCGACTCGGGGTAGAGCGCGCGAATCGGGTCCAGACGCGCAAGCGCGCGAAACTGGTTGACGATCTTCAAACCCTGCTCTGCGCTCAATTCGGTGATCTCGGCGATGGCGCCGTCGATTCGATAGCGCAACCGGTAGCCGTCCTCGACCGGGTCGATGTGGATGTCGCTGGCGCGGGCCTCGGCCGCGTCCGACATCAAGGCTTCGGCTTCGAGAGACTCGTCCTCCTCACTCCTATCCTTCTCCTCGCCGTCGCTTTCGAGGAGTTGCTTCAGTCGGGAGGCAAAGCGTTCAAGTCCTCGGCGGGTCTTGCTGGTTGCGGATTGGTCGTCACGATCAGTCATCACAATCTCCTGAAAATGTCCTTCAGTCGAGCCTTGTCAGACAACCGTACCGAAATAACGGCTGAAAATCAGGGGTATGTAGACGCGAGGAGCCGACTCCGAAGCGGCCCGGATGAACCGGGCCGCGAAGATCAAAACGGATCGGGCGGCGATATTGCCACCGAGATCATTGTTGCCAGGGATTGCAGTCGTAGCCGGCGACGCGCGCAAAACGCACGATTTCCATCGTGTCGGAGCCCTTGCCCAGAGGCGAAAAATCGTAATTCACGCGGAGCCGGTTGCAGTCGATCACCTCGATCTCGATGCTGCCGACCGATTCCTCGGACACCTCACCGGGACTTGGCTGATTGGGATCGGTGATGAAGCCGCCGTTCGCGTTTCTCAACATCGGAATGGTCACGGGCCCGGGTTGCGTCAATCGGGCCGGCGTGTTTCCGACGAACCAGAACGGCTCACCATCGAGGTAGGTAAAGAAGGCCGCGAAGACGAAGTTCGTGTCGATCTGCTCGGCAACGGTCAGAAAAAGCCCCTGGCGCGGCGCGCCTTCCCGCACCCACTGACCCGAATACCGGCCGTTGAGCACCGGCTGATCGAACTGGGGCAGGTCAAGGGTGGGTTCGAACTGGTCGAGCACGAAACGCGTGCCTTCGGGTTGCGCGGTCGCAAAGCTTCCCCAGTTGAATTCGACGGTAAAGGTTGCGTTGTAGTCCTGCGGTAGAAAGTTCGTCAAACCATCTATGGAGATCGGATCCACCGCGAGCATCCAGGTCGTGCCGGCCTCGGTGATGATGCCGCCGGTTGCGCCGACATTGCCGGCGCCCGGAAGCAGCAGCAGTTGTCCCTCGTGAAACGGCAGATTCACGTCGCCCGCATCGGCAAAAACCTGCGGCACGACGATCGGATCGGCGCCGGCGTTCTGGCTCATGCGCACCAGCACGACCGAGAAATCCTCGTCGTCGCACGCTACCCGCCAGATTTGCATTTGCACTGAACCGTCTCTGGAGTTGCTGTTGAGGGTTGGTGCCGGCACATCGTCGTCCACCAGCAGGGCGGCTTCGGAAGGCGGTTGCTCGGGCAAATCGATCGAAAGGCAGCCGGGTGGGAAAGGCGTGCCGAGATCGGTCAGGAGATTGAGTTCACCGGTCTGTGCCTGGGTGCTGGCGACCGGGACGGCCAGGACTGCTGCTGCAAGAATCCTTCGAACAAGTGTGCTGCTGAAAATCATGCCAAACCTCTGATTTGTATGAACGCCGACTTTGATTGTAAAGCCAAAACCTGACCGGAAGCTGAACCGGCAAGGTGATAAAATCAGAAAATACAAATTACCGGAATGCACAATTCATGGCAGGTCACAGCAAATGGGCCAACATCCAGCACAGAAAAAAGGCCCAGGACGCCAAGCGCGGCAAGGTTTTCACGCGCCTGGTGCGCGAAATCACGGTCGCCGCGCGCGAGGGCGGGGGCGATCCTGAAGCCAATCCGCGGCTGCGGCTTGCCTGGGACAAGGCCAACGCGGCCAACGTGCCCAAGGACAATATCGAACGCGCCATCAAGAAGGCCACCGGCGAGCTCGAAGGCGTCGATTACGAGGAAATCACCTACGAGGGCTACGCGCCCGGCGGCGTGGCGGTGATGGTCGAGACCGTCACCGACAACCGTAACCGCACCGTCGCGGCAGTCCGACATGCATTCTCCAAGTACGGCGGCAACCTGGGCACCGAGGGCTCTGTGGCCTACCTGTTTGAAAAGAAGGGCGTAATCACGTTCGCACCCGGCACCGGCGAAGACAAGGTGATGGAAGCCGCGCTGGAAGCGGGCGCCGAAGACATCGAGACCGACGACGACGGCAGCATCGAGGTGCTGACGACCCCGGAAGAATTTTCCGGCGTGCTGAGCGTGCTGCGCGATGCCGGCCTGGAGTCCGATGAGGCCGAGGTCACGATGCGCCCGTCGACGCTGATTGAACAGGACATGGAATCCGGCCAGAAACTGCTGAAATTCCTCGACGTGCTCGAAGATATCGACGACACACAGAACGTCTGGCACAACGCCGATATTCCAGCCGAGGCTTACGAGTGACTGTCCGCGAACCGGGCTCGATCCACCGCTGATGCGTATCCTCGGCCTGGATCCCGGTTCGCGCATCACCGGCATCGGCATCATCGACGGCGAGTCGTTGGTCGCCGCCCGCCAGCTCAGCCTGGGCGGCGGGGAGATGCCCGAAAGACTGGCCGGCATCTTTGCCGGCGTCACCGATGCCATCGCCGAGTTCCGGCCCGACGCCGTCGCCATCGAAACTGTTTTCATGAGTCGCAACCCGCAGTCGGCGATCAAGCTCGGGCAGGCCAGGGGCGCCGCGATCTGCGCGGTCGTGCAGGCCGGGCTGGCGGTGCACGAATACGCGCCCAGGCTCATCAAGCAGGCCATCGTCGGGCGCGGCGGGGCCGACAAGGAACAGGTGCAGCACATGGTTCGCGTACTTCTTAAATCGACCGACAGTTTCGGCGCCGATGCAGCCGACGCGCTGGCCGTGGCGCTGTGCCACCTGCATTCGGCGCGCACCGCCAGGCGCCTGCCGCAAGGCGTGGTGCTTAGATGATTCGCGAGGTGTCGGGATGATCGCAAGGCTCGCCGGAACGTTGCTGGAGCGCCGACCGCCCAACCTGCTGATCGACGTCGGCGGGGTCGGCTACGAGGTCGAGGCGCCGATGAGCGTGTTCGACCGACTTCCGGAAAACGGCCAGCCGTGCACGCTGCTGATCCACCAGGTGATCCGCGAGGACGCGCACTTGCTGTTCGGTTTCGTCAGCGCATCCGACCGTGAGCTATTTCGCAGTCTGCTCAAGATTTCGGGGGTCGGACCCAAGGTCGCGCTGGCAATTCTTTCCAGCGTTTCGGCGGCCGATTTCGCGCTGATGATCGAATCCGGCGACAGCCGGGCCTTGACCCGGCTGCCCGGTATAGGCAAGAAGACCGCCGAGCGGCTGATCCTCGAAATGAAAAGCCGGCTGGACGGTCTGGAGCTGGGTTCCGGCATTTCGGGCGGGGCGGGTCAGCCGGCCGCCGGCGAGCGGAATGCTGCCGGCGAAGCCCGTGCCGGCCTGGTCGCGCTGGGCTATTCCCCGGCCGAAGCGCTGAAGATGATCAAGGGTGTCGGCGACGACCCGGCCAGCGCCGAGGCCATGATTCGGCAGGCCCTGAAGAACCGGATGCAGCGCTGATTCGGGTGTTGCGTGAAGTCCGGGGCCGCGATTCACGGCGGTACATGCCCCCCGTGGGGGGGGTTAGTTCACGTGAGGCACCACCAGAACATCGCGGCGGCTCGTGGCGAGAATATCCAGCGCAGAGCTTCCAAGCAGCATTCGAGCGGGCCCGCTGCCGGATCCCGCGCCGATCACCAGCAGATCCGCCGACAGCTCCCCGGCGATGCCTTGTAAAGCGTCGGCAACGGATTTGTGTATCTCTTTGACGATGCGCTGCACCCGGCCGACGGGCACTGACTCGAGAAATGCATTCAGCTCGCCGACGGCGAGCGCCCGCTCATCGGCGAGATAAGCCTTTATTTCGGTCTTGCTGAGCGCACTCAGCGAGATCGAGCCCGCTCCGGGCGCGTCGTAAAGATAGGCAACCGAAAGCGCCGCGTCGTGATTCAGCCCCAGCGCCGTCGTGGTGCGCAAGGCCTGTGCCGCATTCGGGGACAGGTCGACGGCGGCAAGAATATGGACATAGCGCTCTCTTGCTTCGCTGTTGACCATCAGCACGGGTTTTCGACTGCGCCGTATGGCGCGTTCGGCCGTCGTCCCGACGAAGGTGTCCTGAAGCAGCCTGCGCCGATAGGCACCGAGTACCAGCAGATCCGGCTTCAGTTCGTCCAGCGCCTTGCCGATACCCTGAAATGGTTCGCCCTCGTAAAGACGGGCAGACGCTTCGATGCCGTGACGGCCGCTGATCAATTTTCGCTGTTCGTCCAGCAGATCGCGGCTGAGGCTCGCTTCGGCTGCGACCAGTTCCCTGGGCCGGTCCGGGTCGACGACGTGGACGATATCAAGGCTCGCGCTGGTCGTTGTCGCAAGAATTGCCGCTCGTTCCAGCGCCAGATCGGCTCGGGGCGAAAAGTCCGTTGCTGCCAGGATTCTGCGCATGGGCTTCCTCTGCATGTTTGCCGGTTTAGGATATCCTTTCCATGGCGCAACTTGAAGCCGTATAACTTGGGGCCGGCAAATGTTGGATCTGATTCTTCACTCGGTATTCGGCGAAGTCGCAATTCTACTGGCGATGGCCGCCGCGATCGGATTTGCCGGGTTGATGCTGCGGCAGCCGCTGATCGTGAGTTTTATCGCCGTCGGCCTGCTGGCCGGTCCTTCGGTCCTGGACGTGGTTCGTTCCGACGAGCAGATCGACTTCCTGGCCGAACTCGGGATTGCGGTACTGCTGTTCCTGGTCGGCACCAAGCTCGACGTGAAACTGATTCGTTCACTGGGCGCCGTCGCCCTCACGACCGGTCTTGGCCAGGTCGCCTTCACTGCAGTATTCGGTTTCCTGATCGGCCTGGCGCTAGGCCTGGAACCCGTGGCGAGTATCTATGTCGCCGTCGCGTTGACCTTCTCGAGCACCATCATCATTGTCAAGCTGTTGTCGGACAAGCGCGAGATCGATTCTCTTCACGGCCAGATCGCGCTGGGCTTCCTGATCGTTCAGGACCTGGTTGTCGTTTTGTCCATGATCGTATTGTCGACGCTGGGCATGGGCGTCGCCGACGACGGGGGCGGCGGGCGCATTGCAGCCATCCTAGTCGCGGCGGCGGGGATGCTGCTGCTGGTTGTATTGTTCGTTCGCTACCTGGCCGATCCCCTGACCCGACGCCTGGCCCGCGCGCCGGAGCTTCTGGTCATATTCGCGATCGCACTGACGGCGATCTTTGCCGCCGTGGCCGACGCAGTCGGTCTCGGCAAGGAACTGGGCGGCTTGATGGCCGGCGTGGCGCTGGCCTCGACGCCGTATCGCGAGACCATCGCATCCAGGCTTGCGCCGCTGCGCGACTTTCTTCTGCTGTTTTTCTTCATTGCGCTGGGATCCAGCCTCGAACTGTCCCAGCTGGGCGAGCATTTCAACGCCGCCGTGATCTTTTCCCTGTTCGTGTTGATCGGCAATCCGCTCATCGTGCTCATCATCATGGGCGTGATGGGCTACCGGGCGAGGACGGGGTTCCTGGCCGGCCTGACGGTGGCGCAGATCAGCGAGTTTTCGCTTATCTTCGTCGCAATGGGCGTGTCGCTGGGGCACGTGGGCGGCGACATGCTGGGGCTGGTTACGCTGGTGGGCCTGGTGACGATCGCGTTGTCCACGTACATGATCACCTACTCGCACCGGCTGTTTGAATGGCTCGAACCTTATCTCGGCCTGTTCGAGCGCCGCAACACCACGCGAGAGCCCGCCGACCGCAGCGACGGCAAGCAAGCAGACCGAATTCAGGTCGTGATCTTCGGATTGGGCCGGTTCGGTACCGCGCTGGGCCAGCGGCTGCAGCACCGCGGCGTGCGCACGCTCGGTGTCGACTTCAATCCGCTGGCGGTCAATCGCTGGCTGGCGCTGGGTCTGCCGGCCGTGCACGGCGACGCCGGCGATGCCGAGCGCGTCGGCATCCTGCCGGTCGACAGCGCGGACTGGGTCGTCTCGACCATTCCGGCACTGGCGCGCGACCTGCAGCAGGAAGATCCGAGACTGAGTCTGCTTCAGAGCCTGAAGAGCGCTAACCCGGCCGTCAGGATCGCGGCGACATCGCATTCGGCGATGGAAACGCGGACGCTTCGGGATGCCGGCGCCGACATCGTCCTCGAGCCGTTCCAGGACGGCGCCGATCGCGCCGTCGAGCTCCTGGTCGGTGGAGCGCGGGTACGCGAGCGTACCGAATTGCCGCCGCTGCCATCGGAAGCGCCGGACTGAACGGGTTTCAGTCTTCCTCGCGCAGCCCGAACAGCAGGCCCACCGAATGGATCTGCTCCGGCGCGATCAGCAGGTGGACGTGATCGCCGGTCTCGAGTACGGTCGAGTCTCTCACCGGTAATATCCTGCCGTCGCGCACCAGCAGCAGGATGTCCGCGCCGTCGGGCATGGGCAGGTCGGCGACCCGGCTGCCGGCGACGACAGCGGCCGGGTCGATCAGGAAGGAAAGGACACGAACCGGCAAGGCCTCGGTCGCGGTGATCTCGAGAACAGGCGTCGGTCGCGGCAGTCCGGCCCGTTCGACACGTAATCGGTTGACCGCCCATCGAATCGTGGCGCCGGGAATCACGGCGTTGAACACCACGATGAAGAACACCAGGTGAAACAGTTCGAGCGCGCCGTCGACGCCGCTCATGACCGGGTAGCTGGCCAGCAGAATCGGTACCGCACCGCGCAGGCCGGTCCAGGCGATGAACGCGGTTTCGGCCCTCTCGTAGCGAAAAGGCAGCAGACAGAGCGCGACCACCAGCGGACGGGCCAGCAGCGCCAGCACCAGTCCCAGCGCTATTCCCATCAGGCCCGATGCCGCGAGCAGGCCGGGTATCGCCAACAGCCCGAGCACCAGGAACATCGTGATCTGACCCAGCCACGCCAGCGCATCGTGGACGCGCAGGATGCCGGCGCGATAGGGCAGCCGTCGGTTGCCCAGCATCAGTGCGGCGACATAAACCGCCAGAAAACCCGAGCCCAGGAACAGCGTCGGGATGCCGAAAGCCAATAGCGCCAGGGCCAGCGTCATGGCAGGATACAGACCTGCGGCAGGAACGCGCACCCGTTGCAGCAGCTGTTGACCCATCCAGCCGATGGCAAGACCGGCCGCCAGCCCGACGGCAAGCTGCATGACGATATTGACGACGAACGAGAGCCATTCGAAATTGCCGCTGTCCAGGAGTACCCCGGTGAGCGTAATCGTGAGTATGACCGCCATCGGGTCGTTCAGGCCGGATTCCAGTTCCAGCGTGGCGCCCACCCGCTGGCGCAGCTGCACGTTCGATCCGCGCAGCGCCGAAAAGACCGCGGCCGCGTCGGTGGACGAAACGATGGCGCCGATCAACAAGGCTTCGGGCCATTCCAGTCCGAGCAGGTGAGCCGCCACCGCCACGACAGCCGCGGTGCCGGCCACGCCCGCCGTGGCCAGAACGGCTGCCGGGGCAAGATGCGGACGGGCCGTGCGCCAGGACGTATTCAGACCACCGTCGAACAGGATCAGCACCAGGCCGACGGTGCCGATGCGGAACGCCAGCGAGTGATCGGCGAAATCGGCAGGCAGCCATAGACTGGCCACAAGACCGATGCCCAGAAACAGCAGCACGGCGGGAAACCCGATGCGTTCGGAAGGGCGGCTGAACAGCACGCTGGCGAGCATCAGCAGGCCGGCGATGGTCAACAGCCATCCAGTGGTCAGCGGTTCGCTGGCGATCACGCAACCCTCCGGTTCGGTTTTCCATCATTGAAGCTGATTATCGCGGAATACGGTGATTGCCGGGACAGGGATCCCGAGCCTGGTTGTCGCGAAGGCTTTTGACCGGTTGTGGCCTGGCGGTTGAACCGGATCGGGGTATTGACCCGGCGGGTTGTGTTCGGCGTGATGAGGAAGTCACACCCTGCGGTCCGAGTACCGCCGGGTGATTTCCGCTACCATTCGTGCTTGATCCAAGCCCCCGGCGCCCGAACCTCCAGATGACCGACAGCAGTTTCCCAGACGACGACTCCCGCCTGATTTCGGCCCGCCCGGCCGATGAGGAAATACGCTTCGAGGCGTCGCTGCGGCCAACCCGACTGAGCGAGTACATCGGTCAGCAGACGATGAAGGATCGGCTCGGCATTTACCTGGAATCGGCCCGGCACCGCTCCGAGGCGCTGGACCACGTGCTGATCTTCGGCCCGCCAGGGCTGGGCAAGACCACGCTGGCCAATGTGATTGCCGCCGAGATGGGCACCCAGCTGCGCCAGACTTCGGGCCCGGTGCTGGAACGCGCCGGGGATCTGGCGGCCATGCTGACCAATCTCGAGCCCGGCGACGTGCTGTTTGTCGATGAGATCCATCGCCTGTCGCCGGTCGTTGAAGAGGTGCTGTATCCGGCGATGGAGGACTACCGGATCGACATCATCATCGGCGAGGGCCCGGCGGCGCGGTCGATCCAGCTCGATCTGCCGCGCTTTACGCTGGTGGGGGCAACGACCCGTGCCGGATTGCTTACGTCGCCATTGAGAGACCGCTTCGGCATCGTCGAGCGACTGGAATTCTACGACGTCGACGACCTGGCGAAAATTGTCACGCGCTCGGCCGGCATCCTCGAAATCGCCTGCGACGGGCACGGCGCGGCCGAGATTGCCAAACGATCCCGCGGCACGCCGCGCATTGCCAACCGGCTGCTCCGGCGGGTACGCGATTTCGCCCAGGTCCGCGCCGACGGCGAAATCGACGCCGACGTCGCGCGCCAGGCGCTGGAGATGATGCAGGTCGACGCCCAGGGCTTCGACCAGCTCGATCGCCGGCTGCTGACGATATTGATCGAGCACTTCGACGGCGGCCCGGTGGGTGTGGAGAGTCTGGCGGCAGCCCTTTCCGAGGAGCGAGGCACGATCGAAGATGTGATTGAACCATTTCTGATTCAGCAGGGGTTTCTGATCCGCACCGCACGCGGCCGAATGGCCACCAGGCGCACCTGGCAGCACCTTGGGCTGAAAGCGCCGGCGAAACCCGGCGCACCGGATCTTTTCGACGGCGGCGCTTCATGACGACGAGCGACTCCGGCGCCGCCGATTCTTTCCGCTATCGCGTCTATTGGGAAGACACCGATGCCGGCGGGGTGGTTTACCACGCCCGGTATCTCCAGTTTCTGGAGCGAGGTCGATCCGACTGGCTGGCCGGCCTGGGCGTTTCGCAGACCGAACTGCGGCGCGAGCGCGGCCTGTTGTTTGCCGTCACGCGCATGGAGATCGACTTCCGCAAGCCGGCGCGGCTGGAAGATGAACTTGCCGTCTCGGTTCGCGTCCAATTCGTGGGTCGGGCCCGGATGGACTTCACGCAGCAGATCCGGCGCGGCGACGATCTGCTGATCGAGGCCACGGTGCGCGCGGCCTGTCTGGATGCCGAACGCTTCGCGCCGGCCCGGATGCCGGCCGGGATTCAGGAAAAGCTTCGCGCATACGCTGAATCCTGATCAATAAAACATATAGAATACAATTAATTCCAGCTAATTCCCGGAAATTACATGAATGCAGATATGAACATCTGGAGCCTCATTGCCGAGGCCACGCTGGTGGTGCAGCTGGTCATGGCGGTGCTGCTGCTGGCCTCGATCGCCTCATGGGTCATCATCTTCTCCAAACGCGCGGTGCTGGGGCGGATCGAAAAGCGTTCCAAGCAGTTCGAGGAACGGTTCTGGTCGGGCGCCGACCTCGGCCAGCTCTACGACCGCGTCACCTCCGAACACAAGGTGCGCGAGGGTCACGAAATCATTTTCGAAGCCGGCTTTCGGGAATTCTCCCGGCTCAGGGAAGAGCAGCGCATCGCTGCCGACACGCTGGCCGGCGGTGCCCAGCGCGCCATGCGGGTGGCGCTGACGCGCGAAATCGACCGGCTTGAGAACGGACTCAACTTCCTGGCCACGGTCGGCTCCACCAGTCCCTACGTGGGCCTGTTCGGCACGGTGTGGGGCATCATGCACGCGTTCTTTGCGCTGGCCGGCGTGCAGCAGGCCACTATCGCGATGGTGGCCCCCGGCATCGCCGAGGCGCTGATTGCCACGGCCATGGGCCTGGTAGCCGCGATTCCGGCGGTGATCGCCTACAACCGCTATTCCAACCAGGTCTACCGGCTGGAAGTGCGGATGGACAATTTCAAGGAAGAATTCGCCGGCATCCTCTTCCGCCAGGCGCGCAAGCTGCAGGATTCCTGAGCCATGCAGACCGATGCCCCCATTCAGCGACGCCGCCGCGCCATGGCAGAGATCAACGTGGTGCCTTACATCGACGTGATGCTGGTGCTGCTGATCATTTTCATGGTCACCGCACCGCTGCTCAACCTGGGCGTGGAGGTGGAACTTCCGCAGGGCAACGCCGAGTCCATGGGCGAGATCGAAGATCCGCTGATGGTCACCGTGGACCGCAACGGGGATCTGTATCTCAATACCGGTGACGCACCCGAACTGATCGACGGCCAGACGCTGGTCGAACGCGTCGGTATCCTGGTCGGACGGAATCCGGAAATCCAGGTGCTGGTCGGCGGCGACCAGGCCGTACCGTACCGCTACATCTACGACACCATGGTGCTGCTGCAGCGCGCCGGCGTCGCGTCGATCGGTTTCATGGGCGATCCGCCCGAGCAGTGAAAGCGCAGGCATCGCATAAACCGGCCCGACGCGAATCGCCGGCACGCGACACGCTGCGCGCGCTTGGAATGGCGCTGGGTGTGCACCTGGCCGGCATCGCCTTGCTGTGGCTGGGCAGTCTGAGCTGGGAGCCCAAGCGGCCGCCGCAGATCGCGCCCAGCTTTACCCTGGTCGACGCCTCGCCGTATCTCGAGGCCGAACGACAGGACCAGCTCGCCGAAGCGCAGGCCGAGGCCGCCGAGCGTCGACTGGAACAGGCCCGCCGGGAAGAAGCCGAGCGTCAGCAGGCGCTGGTGCGCGAACGCGAACAGGATCGCGCCGAAGAGGAGCGTCAGGCCGCGCTGGAGGCCCAGCGCCGGCGCCAGTTGGAGCGCGAGGCCGAGCAAGCCCGGCTGGCCGAAGAGCAGCAGATCGAGCGCGAGCGGCGCGAAGCCGAGCAGGCGCGGCTGCGCGAGCTCGAGCAATTGCGCCAGCGCCGCGAGGAGGCACAGCGCGACCGCGAGGAACAGGAACGCCGGCTGGCCGAGATCGCCGAGCGACGCGAACAGGATGAACAGCGCCAGCGCGCCGAGGCCGAGGCCGAGCGTCTTCGTCTGGCGCGCGAGCAGGCGCAGGCCTCCGAGCAGCGTGCGACACTGCGAGATGAATATGTCGCGACCATTGCCGAGCTTGTGACGCGCAACTGGATTCGCCCCCCCACCACCCAGCCGGGCGTGCGCTGCTCGGTTCGTGTAGTCCAGATACCGGGCGGCGAAATCATCGACCAGGCCATTGCAAGCCCCTGCAACGCAGACCCGGCGACGCGCCGCTCGATTGTCGCCGCGGTTGAACGTGCGGCAGTCTTACCCTATCGAGGTTATGAGGATGTATTTGAACGTGAAATCATTTTTGAATTTGTTTACAACGGCTAGCCTGATCCTGCTGCTTCTGGCGGGCGGCGCACGGGCACAGCTCCAGATCGAAATCGTCGACGGCGTCGAGGGCGCATTGCCCATCGCGGTGGTGCCGTTCGACTTCGGCAGCGCGGAAATGCAGCCCGAAACGCCCGTCCACGAGGTGATCGCGGCCGACCTTCAGCGCAGCGGCCTGTTCGATCCGCTGCCGGTGACCGACATGATCGATCAGCCGAGCCGACCGCCCGAGGTCAAACTGGGCACCTGGCGGCTGCTGAAGGTCGATTATGTCGCCATGGGCCGATGGATTCCAGGCGGCGACGGGCTGTCGGGCGAAATCGAGTATCACCTGGTGGCCGTGCATTCGGGGCGCACGCTGTTCTCGCGCGCGATTGCCGCCGGACCGGGCGCGTTTCGCCTGCGCGCGCACCAGATCGCCGATGCCATATTCGAGGAACTTACCGGCGCACCCGGCGCCTTCGCCAGCCGAATCGCCTACGTCAAGGTGACCGACGCGGGCACCGATGCCGAACAGTTCGAACTGATCGTGGCCGATTCCGACGGCCACAACCCGCAGACCATCGTTCGCCACAGCGAGCCGATCATGTCGCCGACCTGGGGTCCGGAGGGGCGGCGCCTGGCCTACGTATCGTTTGCCACCGGCAGATCCAACGTCGTGATCCAGGATATCTACACCGGCCAGCGCGACATCATTGCCGACGGCAAAGGCATCAACGGCGCGCCGGCGTTCTCGCCCGACGGCGAACTGCTCGCCATGAGCCTGTCGCGAAGCGGCAACTCGGAAATCTGGGTGCGAACGCTTGCGAGCGGGCGCATGGAGCAACTGACCGAGCACTGGGCGATCGACACCGAGCCGGCCTGGTCGCGCGACGGCCGGAATATCTTCTTTACCTCCGACCGGGCCGGTCGTCCGCAGATCTACCGCGTGCGCCGCAACGGCACGAACATCGAGCGGGTGACCTTCGAGGGTGATTACAACTCCCGGGTCTCGGTGGATCCTTACTCGGGGTTGCTGGCCATGGTTCACGGGGGACAGGCCAACTTCCGGATCGCGGTATTGGATCGCGAATCGGAGCGTTTGCGTGTATTATCCCCGGGACGGATGGACGAGTCCCCGAGCTTCGCGCCGAACGGGCGCATGGTGCTCTACGCGGCACGGGAAGGCGAACGGGGCGTGCTGGCCGCAGTTTCGGTCGACGGCAGATTCAGGCAGCGACTGGTGCTGACCGAGGGCGACGTGCGCGAACCGGCCTGGTCGCCGCTGATCCAGTAGAAGGCATCGACCTGTCCGACGATAATTTGACAACAACACCAATACGGAATTCTGGAGGCAGCATGAACTTCGCATCGAAAATTTTCCTGGTCTCGGTCCTGGCGCTCTTGCTTGGCGCATGTGCGACCGATACCCGAGACGTCCCGCCGGCGCCCGAGCCCGAGCCGCGGCCGACAGAACCTTCCGATCCGGTCGAAGTCGATCGAGTGAACCCGAGCAATTATGCCGATTCGCGCAACCTGGATAACCCGGACAGCACGCTCAGCCAGCGTGAAATTTACTTCGAATTCGATCGCTCGGACGTGCGTCCCGAGTACGTGCCCATCATTCGCGCTCACGCTGCCTACTTGCGCGCCAACCCCAGCGCCCGCATGCTGCTGGAAGGGCATGCAGACGAGCGCGGTTCACGCGAGTACAACCTGGGGCTGGGTGAACGCCGTGGCAACTCGGTGCTCGACTTGATGCGGGCCGAAGGCGCAAGCGCCAGCCAGATCGAAGTCGTCAGCTACGGCGAGGAACGCCCGGTATGCCGTCAGTCCAGCGAATCGTGCTGGGAGCGCAACCGGCGCGTGGAGATTGTCTACACCGCACGGTGATATTGATGTTTCAAGCGCTGAAATCGAACTGCAGGCGCGTCCTCGGCGGCGCGCTTGCCATTTGTGCCTTGTCGGTCTCGATTGTTTCCCCGGCCGGGGCACAGGAAGACAACATGGCCTCCAGGATGATCCTGGAACTCCAGCAGATGCGCGAGGAAGTGCGCGAACTGCGTGGCATGGTCGAAGCACAGGCCCAGGAGATCGAAAACCTCAAGCGGCGGCAGCGCGACCAGTACCTTGATCTCGACCGCCGGGTGGGGCAGGCGCGCGGCGGTTCGAGCGAAGTTGCGATGACCCCGTCCGATAGTACGTCCGCCAGTCAGGCTGGTCTTCAGGACGATAGTATGGCGCCTGGCGGATCGGGGCCGGAGGATTCGGGGCAGGATCTTGCCCGTCCGGAAATCAGGCAGCCCGGCGCCGCACAGACCGGGCAGCCGGCAACCGAGCAGATCGGCCGCGTGGCGCCGCCAAAAGTGCGCGCTCCGATAGCCGAACAGCCCGAGGTGGTGACGCTGGCCGACCCGGGTACCGGCGCCGGGCGCCAGCTGAGTGAGCCGACAGAGGCCGAACAGCAAGCGTACGACCAGGCATTTCGCGCCCTGCGTGAAACCCGTTACGCCGACGCCGCCGAAGGCTTCGATGCCTTCCTGCGCGATCATCCGCAATCGAGCTATGCGCCCAACGCGCTGTATTGGCTGGGCGAGGTCTACTATGTCACGCGCGATTTCGAAACTGCCCTGGCACAGTTCGAGCGCCTCCAGGAAACATATCCGGACAGCAGCAAGAAGGCCGATGCGCTGCTCAAGATAGGCTTCAGCCACTACGAACTCGGCAACTGGGATCGCGCGCGTGCCGCGCTGGAACAGGTCATCGCCGACTACCCCGGCACCAACTATTCACGGCTGGCCGAGAATCGTCTTCGCACGATGCGGTTGGAAGGCAATCTCTGAATTCGGCTACGCCGGATTCAGCGGGTTAAGGGTTAAGGTTTAAGGGTTAAAAGTCTTAAAAGTCTTAAGTCTTAGGCTGCACGTCCGGTGTTATGCAGACGACTATGTGAGTGCCTAAACCCTAAACCCTAGTCCCGCGCCCATCGCATTGCCTCCCATCTTTCCGCGATCCCCATGACAAACAAGACGATCGACCGTGCGGCGAACGCCCTGAAAATCACGGAAATCTTTCGCTCGCTTCAGGGCGAGTCGGATTCGGTGGGCTGGCCGACCGTCTTCGTGCGTCTGACCGGCTGTCCGTTGCGCTGCGTGTGGTGCGATACGGCTTACGCGTTCCAGGGCGGGGAGTGGATGGAGATCGACGCGATCGCAGAACAGGTCGCAGAACTCGGTACCCGACATGTCTGCGTGACCGGCGGCGAGCCGCTGGCGCAGAAGCGCTGCGTCGACCTGCTGACACGGCTTTGCGACGCCGGTCACCGGGTTTCGCTTGAAACCAGCGGCGCTCTGCCGGTGGCCGATGTCGATCCCCGCGTGGTCAAGGTGCTCGACTTCAAGGCGCCGGCCTCGGGCGAGAGCGCACGAAATCTATGGGCAAATCTGGACCACCTGCAGCCCCACGACCAGATCAAGTTTGTCATCAATGACCGCGCCGATTTCGATTGGACGGTCGAACAGATACGAACGCGCGAGCTGGCGCGCTGGGACGTACTGCTGTCGCCGGTCTGGGAAGCCCTGTCTCCGGCCATGCTTGCCGATTGGCTGATGGAATCGGGTGTTTATGCGCGCCTGCAGCTTCAATTACACAAGTTGCTCTGGGGAGATCAGCCGGGTAAATAGGCGTTCCGCCGCTCGGTCTTTGTGTCACTTGGCGCGTCTCAGCGTAAGTTCCACCGGGGTCGGCTTCAGGCCGACGTCCTCGCGCAGGATGCGATGATCCTTGGCGCTGAGTTCCTCGTGCTGACCCGGCCTGAGCTTGGCCGGCAGGAAGACCGGGCCGAAGCGGACGCGCTTGAGACGCGCCACCTGGGCGCCGACCGCTTCCCACAGGCGTCGGACCTCGCGGTTGCGTCCTTCCATGATCGTGACCGTGTACCAGGTATGGCCGGTGGTCTGGCCGTCAGCGGTGTGTTCGCCGATGACCAGGTCGGAGAAGGCGGCGATGCCGTCATCCAGTTCGACCCCGCGCAACAGTCGCTGGAGATCGGCGTCGGCGACCTCGCCCCGGATCCGGCACAGGTATTCCCGATCGACCTCGCCGGCCGGGTGCATCATCCGGTTGGCCAGTTCGCCGTCGGTGGTCAGAACGAGCAGCCCGGCGGTGTTGATGTCCAGCCGTCCGATGGCGATCCAGCGTCCGTCGCGCACCGATGGCAGATGGTCGAACACGGTGCGGCGGCCTTCCGGATCGCTGCGGGTGGTCAATTCCCCTTCCGGCTTGTGGTAGATGAGCGTCTTGTGCGTCTTGCGCTCGCCGACGACATCGTAATTCGAACCCTCGAACTGAATCCGGTCGCCGACTGCGGCCCGCATGCCGAGCGTCGCGATCTCGCCGTTGACCTTGATTCTTCCGGCCTCGATATGGCTCTCGATCTTGCGCCGAGCGCCCAGGCCGGCCCGCGACATCACTTTCTGAAGGCGCTCCTGGCCGGCGTCGGGCGCGGCGGAACGTGCCTCAGCTCTTGCGCCCGCTTTGCGGCGCCCGCTGCCGTCCCGATTCGGACTCGGCGGGTTCTTCCGGCCCTGGCGCTTCTTCCGCCCCGGACCGGGCTTCCGGCTCTGGTTGTCCGTCGTGGTCGTCCGGGTTTTGCTCGAAGTCCTCTTCGGTTTCTTCTTCGACACGCTCGCCGTCCTCGTCGTTGCTTCGGGCGTATTCCGGGCCTTGCGCGTCGTCTTCCGTCGCGTCTTCGACGTCGCTTCGGGTCGGCTGCTGGTCGTCTTGCTGCGTTTCTTCTTGCTCGTCATCGGTAGTCGCCTGGGCGTGTTCGGGGTCGTTGAGCGCAAGTTCGGGCTCGATGTTGTCGAGGTCGCGAATCTCGGCCAATGTAGGCAGATCGTCGAGACCCTTGAGACCGAAGTAGTCGAGGAACGCCTTGGTCGTTCCCAGCAATTCGGGCTTGCCCGGCATGTCGCGATGACCCACTACCTTGATCCACTCGCGTTCCTGGAGCGTCTTCAGCATATTGGCACTGAGCGAAACGCCGCGGATCTGCTCGATCTCGCTTCTGGTGATTGGCTGACGGTAGGCAATGATGGCCAGAGTTTCCAGCAGCGCACGCGAGTAGCGCGGCGGTTTCTCGGACCACAGTCGCGAGATGACCGGCATCAGTTCCTGGCGAATCTGCAGGCGATAGCCGCCGGCCACTTCGACCAGTTCGGTGGCGCGACCGGACAGCTCCGCATCGAGCAGTGCCAGGGCTTCCCTGATCGCGCCATGGCCGGGTTGTTCGTCTTCGCCGAACAGGCTGTTGAGCTGGTTCAGGGTCAACGGCTGGCCGGCCGCGAGCAACGCGCCTTCAAGCCAGATCTTGAGTTTTTCCGCTTCCATCGAATTCAGGTGCCTTGGATGATTGTCTATTCGGCGGTGGCCTGTTCGGCGCCGGGCGCGCGAAGGTAGATGCTGCCAAACAGCTCCTGCTGTACCAGATCCACCAGGTGTTCGCGGAGCAGTTCCAGCAGTGCCAGAAAAGTCACTACCACGCCTGTTCTGCCTTCTTCCAGGTCGAACAGTTGCTCGAACTGGATGAATTGCTTGTCCTTGAGCGATTGGACGATTCGGCTCATGCGCTCGCGGACGCTCAGCGGCTCGCCCTGGATGTGATGCTGGGCGAACAGCTCGGCGCGTGCCATCACGTCCTTGAGCGCCATCAGGACTTCGCGCAGATCGACTTCCGGGGGCAGTTGCACCTGACGCTGCTCGGCCACACCGGCATTCGCCACGACGATGTCGCGCTCCAGTCGGGGGAGTTCGTCGATATCTTCGGCCGCCTGCTTGAACCGCTCGTATTCCTGCAGTCGGCGGATCAGTTCAGCGCGCGGGTCGCCTTCTTCCTCGTCCGCCGGTTCCGGACGCGGCAGCAGCATGCGCGACTTGATCTCGGCCAGAATCGCGGCCATGACGAGATATTCGGCGGCCAGCTCCAGGCGCAGTCCATGCATCATCTCGATGTAGCCGGTGTACTGACGGGTGATCTCGGCGATCGGAATATCGAGAATCTCGAGATTCTGGCGGCGGATCAGGTAGAGCAGAAGGTCGAGCGGTCCCTCGAATGCATCCAGGAATACTTCCAGCGCATCGGGCGGAATGTACAGATCGTCGGGCAGCTTCAGCAGCGGCTCTCCGCGCACCGTCGCAAGCGGCATCTCGGACTGCTTCTGGATGGATTCGGGCGTCTCGGTCATGGGCTGCGAGTTTAGCAGGCCGCTTGCGCAGCGACGGGGCTGCATGCATCGGGAAACGCTGGATATACTGTGCCCTTCAGACACCCGATCCGGATATCCAGCATGCTCTACGTCATTGTTGGGCGCGACACCGACGATTCGCTGGCCGCGCGCGCCAGCGCCCGCGACGATCACCTGGAGAGAATCCGGGCGCTGATCGAAGACGGTCGACTGATCCTGGCCGGCCCGATGCCGGCCATCGACGCCGAGGCACCCGGGCCGGCGGGTTTTACCGCCTCGCTTATCGTGGCGGAATTCGACTCGCTCGCCGAAGCGCGGACGTGGGCAGGTGCCGATCCTTACCTGGCCTCCGGGGCCTGGGGTTCGGTGGACGTTCGGCCGTTTATCCAGGTGTTGCCGTGAATGAACAACGGATGGAGCGGATTCGGGCGCTGCTCGAGGCGGTGTTGGCACCGGAGCGTCTGGAGGTGATCGACGAATCGCACCTGCACGTGGGCCACGCAGGGGCACGCGACGGACGCGGGCACTTTCGCATCCGTATCGGGTGCTCGCGATTTCTCGGCAAGTCGAGGCTTGCGCGGCATCGCATGATCTACGATGCCCTGGGCGACATGATGGAAACCGATATCCACGCGCTGGCAATAGAGGAAGAATCCTGATATGAGCTTCAGTAGATTGATAGTTATATGTTTTATGTTTTTTTTATTGGCGGCAGTTGGCGGCTGTGGGGACAGTGAAGGCGATTATCGCCTGGTCACCGATGACGACGTATTGCTGGTCGAGGTGGACGGCGCGCCCGTGACGCTGCCGATGCTGGAGTTCCTGATGGAAGTTCGCGGCGTCGACGAAGAAGATACCGAAGGCATGCGCGAACTGCTTGACGAACTGATCCGGCTCCGCGCGGTGGCCAACCGCGCCAGCGAAGAGCAGGTGTCGAGCCGTCCCCGGGTACGTGCCGAGCGCATGGTCAAGGACATCGAGGTGCAGTACGTGAACTATCTTGAGCATTTCCAGAGCGAGAATCCGGTTTCCGGTGAGGAAATACGGGCGGTGTACGACGCTCAGATCGAGCGCGCCGGCGACCGGCGCTACCAGATAGAGACGATCGAGTTTGCGGCCCAGGCCCCGGCCCTCAAGCAGCTCGATGCACTGCGGGGCGGCGGAATGTCGTTCCAGCAGGCCATCGAGCAGGCCACCGTCGAGGGCCGCATTGCCAGGCGGACGGACTGGATCGACGCCAGCCAGGTGCCCGCCGATTTTGCCGAGGTGCTTGTCGCCACGGACGTCGGCGACGTGGTCGAAAGCCTGCTGCCTTACCAGGGCAAATGGTTGATTGTCAGGCTCGCAGAGGTCGACGTGCTGGCGCCACCGTCTTTCGATGAAGTTCGCGAGGGCATTCGGCGAACACTGGTCCGCCAGCAGACCCAATCGATGATCGAACAGACTTATGAGCGGGCCGAGATTACGCCCATGCTGCCGCTGGAAGACGCGCCGACCGAGTAACCCTGAGCCTGGAGGGGTTTTCGCTACGGAAGTTGCACCAGCGGCTCGGGCTTCCAGTGTTTAGCGCGATGTTCGCCTACAACCGTAGTGTAAATGCCGCCCCGAACGTTGAATTCCGAAGTCAGGCGCATGAACCGCGGCTGAGTGGCCGCGACCAGGTCGGCCAGAATTTCATTGGTAACGGCCTCATGAAACGCGCCCTGTTCGCGGAACGACCAGACGTAAAGCTTAAGCGACTTGAGTTCGACGCAGAATTCGTCCGGCACATAGGCAATCCGGAGCTCCCCGAAATCAGGCTGACCGGTCTTCGGGCACAAGCAGGTAAACTCGGGAATCCTGATGTGAATGGTATAATCGATGTCGCTTTGCGGGTTGGGAAAAACGTCCAGATCCCGGCTGGGTTGGGAAGGCATAAGGCAGTTCCTGTGGATGTCGATGATTGGTTGACGGGCATTGTCGGAATACGTATCTGAATAGAATAAATCATCGTCCGTGATTATCGGTTGCAATCGTGAATTCACGAATGATCTCGTCAGTGTCATCGGACAACAACAACGCGGAGCCTCGACTCTTTCAATGCGATTGACTGCAATAAAGCTGGCCGGTTTCAAATCCTTCGTCGAGCCGACCACCATCAAACTTCCGTCAAATCTGCTCGGCGTCGTCGGCCCGAACGGTTGTGGCAAGTCCAACATCATCGATGCGGTGCGCTGGGTCATGGGGGAAAGTTCGGCTCGCCAGTTGCGCGGCGAGTCGATGAGCGATGTGATCTTTTCCGGGTCCAGCGTGCGCAAACCGGTGACCACGGCGAACGTGGAACTGGTTTTTGACAATGCCGACGGCCGGGCTGGCGGCGAATACGCAAAATACAATGAAATCTCGGTCCGGCGTCAGGTCAGCCGGGACGGGCAGTCGGCGTATTTCCTGAACGGGAGTCGGTGCCGGCGAAAGGACATCACCGACCTGTTTCTCGGTACGGGTCTGGGTCCGCGCAGTTACGCGATCATCGAACAGGGCATGATCTCGCAGATCGTCGAGGCGCGCCCCGAGGATCTGCGAGGATTTCTGGAAGAAGCTGCCGGCGTTTCGCTTTACAAGGAGCGCCGGCGCGAGACGGAGAACCGTATACGCCACACGCGCGAGAATCTCGAGCGCCTGGCCGACTTGAGGGAAGAGGTCACCAAGCAGCTGGGCAAGCTTCAGCGCCAGGCCAGGGCCGCCGAGCGTTATCGCAAGCTCAAGACGCGCTACCGAGAGGAAGAGGCGAGGCTGAATGCGTTGCGCTGGCGCCATGCGCGCGCCGAAATGGAGGCACAGGCCCGCGCCCTGACCGAAACCGAGACGCGGATAGAGCACGCAGTATCGGTTCAGCGCGCGGCCGAGAAGTCGCTGGAATCGCTGCGCGAGCAGCAGCACAAGGCTTCGGACAAGACCTCTTCGGTGCAGGCGGAGTTGTACGAGGTGGCCGGTGAAATCGCGCGGCTGGAGCAGTCCATCGAGCATCAGCAGGATCTCCTCAAGCGGCAGCAGAGCGAGTTCGCCGAGGTCGAAAGCCAGATCAACGAACTGCAGCAGCACCTGGTGCTCGATCGCGCCCAGGTCGAGGACGTCACTCAACGGATGGCCGAGCTGGAGCCTGCGCTGGAAACGGCGCGGGCCGAAGAAAAGCAGGCCCAGGAGCAGTTCGAGCAGGCCGAGAAGTCGCTTGCCGAGCACAACGAGCATTACCAGGCCAGCCAGGGCGAAGGCTCGAGGATCAGGCAGCAGGTCGAACTGCTCAAGCTCCGGATCGAACACCTGGACGAGCGTATGAACCAGGGTTCCCAGCGCATGGCGCGGCTGCGCGACGATGACGGCGACGCGCGTAGACGCCTCGACGAGGAAAGCAGCCGAACCCGGGACGAACTCGCGACTCTGGAAGGAAAGCTCGAGAAAGCGCTCGAAGACTATACCGCGCAGCGCGAAAAGGTCGCTGGAATCCGGGCCGGGATCGACCGGAAAAGGTCGGAAGTCGATAGCGCAAGCGGGCGCCAGCGCGAGGTCCGGGGCCGGCTCGAGTCCTTGTATGTACTCAACGAGCCGCACGAGCCCGATCCGGCCATGGGCGAGTGGCTTTCGCACAAGGGGCTGGACGAGTGTCCCAGTCTTTTGCAGTCGCTGGACGTCGATCCGGCCTGGCAACTGGCTACAGAGACGGTGCTCGAAAGCTGGCTGTCTGCTCGCATGCTGGAGGCCGATTTGCCGGGCGACCTGCCGGAAAGCGGCGGAATCGGTCTCGTATCCGGCCGCCGCGTGAACGCCGCGTCGGGCTCGCTTGGCGAAAAGGTCAGCGGTGCCGGAGCGCTGGGTCGCCTGCTGAACTCGGTCTTGTGCTGCGAAAACGAGGACGATGCTTTTAATCGTGTCGCCGGTTTGTCCGAGTACCAGTCGGTGATTACGCCCGCCGGTCTCTGGCTCGGACGCGGCTGGTTATGGCGCCGCGGCCGCCCATCCGAGGCGTCCGACGGCCAGCTCGCCAGGCAGCAGGATATCCGCGAGCTCGAGCAGGAACAGCAGCAGCTCGAGACGTCGCTTGCCGAGCACCGCCAGTCGTTGGAGCAGCTCGATGAGGCGCTCGAGACGCAAGCCGGCCAGCTCGAACAGCGCGAGAACGATGTCCGCAAGCTGCAGGCCAGGACGGCCGAGCTCTCGGGCCTCAAGGCAGGTCAGGACAATCGCCGCGAGGCCCTGGATCGCCAGCAGAAGGCCATGGAGGAAGAGCAGAAAACGCTCAGTCAGCGCCAGCAACAGGACCAGGAGTCGATCGGTCAGGCGCGACGCGAGATGCAGGATGCACTGGATGAACTCGAACGCGCCGATGTCGAGGAACGAAAGCTGCTCGAGGCCCGCAACCGGCAGCAGCAGGTTCGCGAGGAGTGCAGGCAGACATATCGCAAGGCGCGTGAGCAGCGCGAGGAGCATGCGCTCAAGATGGAGTCTTGCCGGGCCAGCCTGGATTCGCTCAAGCAGGCGATCAAACGCATGGATACCCAGATCGGCCAGCTGCAGGGCCGCTACGTCGAGCTTTCCGAGGCGCTGGCCCAGGGCGATCGCCCGGTGCGCGATCAGCAGGCCGAACGCGACCGGCTTTTGAGCTCCCGGCTGGAGGTCGAGGAGCGGCTCAAGGCGTCCAGATCCGGGCTGGAGGCACTGGAACAGCAATGGCGCGAGCACGACCGCAAGCGCCAGCAGGCTGCGGCCGAGGCCGAGACGATTCGCCAGAAGCAGTCAGAGAACCGGGTTCACATGCGCGAGCTCGAGATCGAGACCGAGCGATTCGCAGCGCGCGTTGCCGAACTCGAAGGAAACCTGGAGGCGCTGGCTGCCGAGTTGCCCGACGATGCCGAAGCCGAGGCCTGGGTGGAGGAACTCGGCCAGCTGGAAGAAAAGATCCGCCGGCTCGAGCCGGTCAATCTGGCGGCAATTCAGGAATGCGAGCAGGCGTCCGAACGCAAGGAGTACCTGGACCGCCAGCACGCCGACCTGGTCGAGGCGCTGGAGACGCTCGAGCAGGCGATTGCGCGAATCGACCGGACCACGCGCACGCGCTACAAGGACACCTTCGAGAAGGTCAACAAGAACATGGAGACGCTGTTCCCGCGGCTGTTCGGGGGCGGGCACGCGCACCTGGAGATGGTCGGCGACGATTGGCTCACTGCCGGCGCCGCGATCCTTGCCCGGCCGCCCGGCAAGCGCATCAGTCGTATTCATCTTTTATCCGGCGGCGAAAAGGCGCTCACGGCCGTGGCGTTCGTGTTTTCGATCTTCAATCTGAATCCGGCGCCGTTCTGCCTGCTTGACGAGGTGGATGCACCACTGGATGATGCAAATGTGGGCCGATTTTCCGAACTGGTACGCGAAATGTCGGACAAGGTCCAGTTCCTGTTCGTCACGCATAACAAGGTGACCATGGAAGTCGCGCACCAGATGCTGGGCGTCACCATGCGCGAGCCGGGCATTTCGCGGCTGGTTTCGGTGGACCTTGAAAAGGCGGTGGCCATGGCGGCTTCATGATGGACAATCTGCGCCTGATATTGATCCTCATCGGCCTGGCCGTACTGGCCGCGATCTGGCTGCTGCACAGGCCGGAAGGCTCGTCGCGCAAGCCGGGCGCCTCCCGTCGCGAAGAGAATCGGCGGGAGCCTTTCATCGGAGATGCCTCGGCGCCCGAAGACGCGGAACCTTCGGATTTTGACACGGGTGACGGCGAGGCATTGGGCCCGCCGCGCCAGACCGTGCTTCCCGACCTGGGCGACGCCGCGCATGAGCCCGACCATGAAGCGCGACCGATGCCGGCGGAAGCCCCGGACGCGACCAGAAGGCCATCGTCGGCGGGGACGGAGGGGCAACAGGGCGACGGTGTGCCGCCGGAGCGGGAATGGCGAGAAGCCGAGCCGGTGCGCACGGCCGCCGGCAATGCGGCGGTGTCCGCCGAAAGCGATGCTGCCGGCGTGCCCAGGATCGTGACGCTGTACGTTCGCGCCCGCGACGATCGAAATATCAGCGGACTCAGCCTGTTGGATGCCGCAATCAAGGCCGGGCTGCGTTTCGGTGAAATGAAGATCTTCCATCGCCGTCACCGCGGCGCCACTCGCCCGGTGTTCAGCATGGCCAATATCACCCGGCCCGGCAGCTTCGATCCGTCCGGCTGGAACCTGTTCCAGACACCCGGCGTGACGCTGTTCATGACCTTGCCGGGCCCGGTCAGCGCGCTCGACGCCTGGGACGCGATGCTGGCCACCGGAAAGCGGCTTGCCGAGTTGCTGGACGCCGACCTGATGGACGATGCGCAATGCCTGCTCACCCGCCAGCGGATCGCGCAGATTCGCGAGGACATGCGCGACTTCGACCGCAAGAACGGGCTGAGCAGCTGACTGGTGTCGTGATTTCCATGCGAGCCATTTTCAGGTGAACCGCAGGAAAGCCGAGTCCGCCAAACAGCGGGTGCGCCGGTTGCGCGAGGAAATCGCCGAGCACAACCATCGTTATTACGTCCTGAACGACCCCAGCGTGCCGGATGCCGAATACGATCGGCTGATGCGCGAACTCGAGTCGCTGGAGCGGGCGCATCCGGAACTTGTCGATCCCGACTCGCCCACGCAGCGCGTAGGCGCGCGCGCCGCCGAAGGCTTCGAGACCGTCGAGCACGAAGTGCCGATGCTGTCGCTGGCCAACGCGTTCGACGATGACGAAGTGCGCGATTTCGACCGGCGGGTTCGCGAGACTCTGGATATCGACGAGGTGGTCTATACCGCGGAGCCAAAGCTGGACGGCCTGGCGATCAGCCTGCGCTACGAATCCGGCCGCCTGGTACGCGCCGCCACGCGCGGAGACGGGCGCGCCGGCGAGGACGTCACGGCGAACGTTCGAACCATTCGGGCGATTCCGCTAAGGCTCAGGATCGACGACGCGCCCGATCCGGTGGAGGTGCGCGGCGAAATCTACATGACGCGCAGCGGCTTTGCCGAGCTCAACCGCGGGCTGGAAGCCGAGGACAGCAAGACCTTCGTCAACCCGCGCAACGCCGCTGCGGGTAGCCTCCGGCAGCTCGACCCGAAGATTACAGCTCGTCGACCGCTACGCTTTTTCGCTTATTCCGCGATCGTCGATGAAGGCAGCGTCGACGCGGGTCTCGGCGACGGCCAGCAGGCTGCGCTGGAAAGGCTCGCCGCGCTGGGTTTTCCGGTCAGTTCGATGGCCCGACAGGCGCGCGGCGTCCAGGCCTTGCTGTCGTTCTACCGGGAGGTCCAGGAAACCCGCGCCGATCTGGATTTCGACATCGACGGTGTCGTCTACAAGGTCGACGACTTCGACCAGCAGCGCGAGCTCGGTTACGTCAGCCGATCGCCGCGCTGGGCCCTGGCGCACAAATTCCCCGCCGAAGAAGAAATGACCCGGCTCGAGCGCATCGACGTCCAGGTCGGGCGCACCGGAAAACTGACGCCGGTGGCCCGGCTGGCGCCCGTTTTCGTCGGCGGCGTCACCGTCACCAACGCGACCTTGCACAACCTCGACGAAATTCGCCGCAAGGATGTCCGGGAAGGCGATTACGTGATCGTCCGGCGTGCCGGCGACGTGATTCCGGAAGTTGTGCGGCCGATTATCGAAAAGCGGGAAGGCGATCCGCAAGAGTGGGAATTGCCCGAACACTGTCCGGTATGCGGCTCGCACGTCGAGCTGGTCGAGGGGCAGGCCGACGCGCGTTGCTCGGGCGGGTTGGTATGTCCGGCCCAGCGCAAGCGGGCGCTGGAGCATTTCGCATCCAGAAACGCGATGGACATCGACGGTCTCGGTACCCGGATCATCGACCAGCTGGTGGAAAACGACCTGGTGGGAGATCCCGCCGACCTGTACCGGCTGGACGTCGAAATGCTGAAGGGTCTCGAGCGCATGGGCGAGAAATCGGCGGCCAACCTGGTATCCGCCATCGACGCCAGCCGGAACGTGTCGCTGGCGCGCCTGCTGTTCGCGTTGGGGATTCGCGAGGTCGGAGAAGTCAGCGCCGGGGCGCTGGCGGCCCATTTTCGCGATCTTGATGCCCTGATGGATGCCGATGTCGAGTCGCTCGAGGCGATTCGCGACGTCGGCCCCGTGGTCGCCAGGCACATTCGCGAATTTTTCGACGAAGATCGGAATCGCAAAGTGATAGCCGACCTGCTGAAAAACGGCGTTGAATGGCACGTCGAGCAGGCGCCCGAGCCCGAAGCGCAACCGCTGAAGGGTTGTACCTACGTGCTTACCGGCTCGCTTGACAGACTCACCCGGTCAGAGGCCAAATCGCGCCTGGAGAAACTCGGCGCCCGGGTCACCGGCGGCGTCTCCAAGAACACGACTGCAGTCATCGCCGGCAGCGACCCGGGGTCGAAACTGGACAAGGCCCGGGAGGTTGGTGTCGAAGTGCTCGGCGAGGAAGAGCTCGAGACGCTTCTCGCTGCGAACGGAGACTGACACCCGGGCCGCGCAGATTGATCCGGGTCAGAAATCGAACCCGGTCCCGGCGTTAGAATCGAAGTGGGGAAAAGCGCCAAACTCGAGGAGAACGCAATGTCAATTTCCAAGCAAATCCTGGTACCGGTCGATGGGTCGGAGAATTCGCTGCGCGCGGTGCGTTATGCGCTCGGATTTGCCGATGCGCTCGGTGCCCGAATTCGCCTGTTCTACGTGTTCCCGGTTTCGTCCGTGGAAATCATCGGGATGGCCGGCATGAGCCGCGACGACATCGAGCACGCGGCCCAGGCGGCGGCACAGCGGGTGTTCGACAAGCTGCACGCCGAAATCGGGGAAACCGCGGTCAAGATCGAAGACGAGACATCCATCGGCGACCCGGCGGAAGAAATCATCCGGTGCACCGAGGACGATCACGAGCTGTTGGTAATCCTGGGACGGCGTGGCCTGTCGCGAATTCAGAGCCTGTTGCTGGGCAGCGTTTCCGAAAAAGTCGTGAGGCATGCCCATAGCCCGGTCACGATTGTGGTCTAGTGGGCGTCTTGGAATCTGCCGCGGGCTTCAGACGTAACGGGTCGGGTCGGGCAGACCGGCGTCCCTGAAACCCGCGCGTCGAATGGCGCACGAATCGCAGCGGCCGCAGGCGCGGCCCTGCGCGTCGGCTTGGTAGCAGGAGACCGTCAAACCGTAATCGACACCGAGGTCTGTGCCCAGTCCGATGATTTCGGCCTTGGTCAGGTGGATCAGGGGCGTGATGAGTTCCACCGACTTGCCCTCGACGCCGCGCTTGGTCGCAACCCGGGCGAGATCCTGGAAGGCGGCGATGAACCGTGGGCGACAGTCCGGATACCCCGAATAGTCAACGGCGTTGACGCCGATGTGAATTTCATCGGCCTCCAGCGTCTCGGCAAGTCCGAGCGCGATCGACAGCATCACGGTATTGCGCGCCGGCACGTAGGTGACCGGGATACCGCTGGTGCCCGCATCGGGTACCTCGATGTCGTCGGTCAACGCCGATCCTCCGATTGCCCTGAGATCGATTGAGACGGCGCGGTGGGAAGCGGCGCCCAATGCAGCCGACACGGCGACGGCCGCAGCCAGCTCGGCGCTGTGGCGCTGGCCATAGTCCAGGGCCAGCGTATGGCATTCCAGTCCGCGGCTGCGTGCGATGGCCAGCGTGGTGGCCGAATCCAGTCCACCGGACAACAGCACGGCGGCGGCCCGGCGGGCGTTTTCAGTCACGTGTCAGTTCAATCAAAAGGCCACAGGCGTCTGAGCAGCCCTTCGCGCTTGTTGTCATCCATCAGATCGGCGTAACTGTTTTGCAGCACGTCGCGGGTATCTACGGCCAGCTCCGGCATATTGAGCTTTTCGTAGGCGCGCGCCATCAGTTTCAGCGCATCGATCGTGGCGGGCGAGCCGGGATAGTTCTCAATCACGTAGCGGGCCCGGTTCAGCGAGGCAATCCAGGCTTTTCGTCGCTCATAGTATTCGCCTACCTGAACTTCGTATTCGGCCATGATGTTGCGCAGGAAGACCATGCGTTGACGGGCGTCGGCGACGTATCGACTTTCCGGGTGGCGTCGGATCAGTTCCTGGAAATCCCGGAACGACTGGTGCGCAGCCTGCTGGTCGCGGTCGGACGCTCGGCCCGGCATCATCCTGCGTAGAAAGCCCATGGTCTGTTCGTAGTTGACCAGGCCCTGCAAGTACCAGGCATAGTCGACGTTCGGATGCGTGGGATAGGTGCGAAGGAAGCGGTTCAGCGTCTCGATTGCCGCGTCGTTCTCCCCACCCTTGAACTGGGCGAATGCCATGTCCAGCATCGCCTGTTCGGCATGTCGACCGAACGGATAGCGGATAGTCAGGTTGCGATAGAGCTGTATAGCCGCGGGGTAATTTTGCGCATTCAGGGCACGGCTGGCGTCTTCGTAAAGCTGTTCGGCACTGGGGCCGTCCTCGCGCTCCTCTTTGCCGCCGCAGCCTTGCAAGCCAAGCACAGCCAGCAAAAAAATTATCCAAATCGTTCGCATCGCATTAGAATCCGACGTGTGAGAGATGCAATGATAATGCTTTTGCGGTTAAAACTGCATTCAGTCGAACGTCGAGCGGGGCACTCGTGAGTTCGAATCCGCAGGTACGGCATACCTGGACGGTCGATTCGGCGCACGCCGAACAGCGCGTGGACCAGGCGGCTGCGTCGGTCTGGCCCGATTATTCGCGCAGCCGGCTGGCTGCCTGGATTCGCTGCGGCGATCTGCGTGTGGATGGTCGGTCGGTCAAACCCAATTACCGTCTTGTCACCGGCCAGGTCGTCGAACTGGATGCTGCACTGGAGCGCCATAACAGCAATCCCGAGCCTCAGGCCATGCGGCTGGAGGTCCTGCTCGAAGATCCGGAACTGCTGATCATCGACAAGCCGGCCGGACTGGTCGTTCACCCGGGTTCGGGCAACCCCGAGGGGACGCTGGTCAACGGCCTTCTTCATTTCGATCCCGCGCTGGCGTCGCTGCCGCGGGCAGGGCTGGTGCATCGGCTGGACAAGGATACATCCGGGTGCCTCGTGGTCGCGCGCACAGCGCGCTCGCACAATCATCTCGTCCAGGCCCTCAAGCGGCGCGAGATTCGTCGATATTACCGGGCACTGGTCTGGGGACGGATAATTGCAGGTGGGCACGTGGACGCGCCGCTGGGCCGCCATCCGGTCGACAGAAGACGCCAGGTTGTTCGCACCGACGGTCGACGCGCAGTCACCCACTACCGCGTCAATCGGCACCTGGCCGGGTCCACGCTGCTGGACCTGAAGCTCGAGACGGGCAGAACCCACCAGATTCGCGTCCATATGCAGCACGCGGGGTTTCCGCTGATCGGCGATCCGGTCTATGGCCGAAGAGGGAGTCCTGCGGGGCTGACGGACGAGCAGCGTGAGGCCTGGCGAACCTTTCCACGTCAGGCACTGCATGCGAGGCGGCTGGAACTCGAACATCCCGTCAGCGGGGTGCGGATCGAGGTTGTCTCGCCGTTGCCGGCCGACCTGTCCGGCCTTCTCCGGATACTCCAGATACCCGATGACAGTCTCGACTTGTGATGACCCCGCGTGAGGCGTTCATTCCGGCACCGTTCGCGCGGCCTGTACGCGGTTTCTGCACGACCCGCACCGGCGGAGTGAGCGAGCCGCCGTTCGATTCACTCAATCTCGGCGCGGCATGCGGCGATTCCCCGATCCATGTCGCAGAAAACCGGCGCTTGCTGCGCGCAGGACTTCCGGCCGAGCCCGCCTGGCTCAAACAGGTGCACGGTAACCGGGTTATCCACCTCGACAGCTGGTGCCGGGGCATCACTGCCGACGCGGCATGGACCGACAAGCCCGGGCAGGTCGCCGCTGTGTTGACCGCCGACTGTCTGCCGCTTCTGGTTGCCGACCGCGACGGCGGCTGTGTGGCCGCAATCCATGCCGGCTGGCGCGGCCTGGGGGCAGGTGTCATCGCCGAATGCATCGGTGCCTTGCCGGTTGCGCCGGGTAACTTGATTGCATGGATTGGACCGCGGATCTGTCGCGAGCACTACGAAGTCGGGGAAGACGTACGCAATACGTTCGCCGATTCGCCAGATGCCTTCATTAGCAATCGGCCGGGACACTGGCTGGCCGATCTGGCCGCGATCGCCAGCCGGCAACTGTTCGATGCCGACGTGTTCAAGGTAAACGATTGTCAGAAATGCACTGCCGAGGGGGCGCAGTTCTTCAGCCACAGGCGAGAGCGGCGCACGGGGCGGATGGCCTCGGTGATCTGGCTCGAGGTTCCATCAGCCAGTTGAAAGCTGCCCGATGTATGAGCGAGTGCACCAGTGTACACCGTCGTTAATCCATTAACATTCAGAGTGTGACTGAGTCGACAGTGCAAGGCGCGACCCGCAGTGAATGGCAAGCCCTTTACAAGGCTCGGAACGCCGCACTGTCGACTCAGACGCACTCCCGAAGGGCGAGCCCGAAAAAGAGAACAATCGCGCTCATCTGCGGCGTTAGGGCTCTTGGAAAGGCAATAAGCATTCCCGGCGAGCCCTGCCTTGCAGCTAAGCGCTTTTCGACTCGCTGAAAGTTACAGGATTAGCGACGGGGTACACTAATATGGTGCTTGCTCGGCGTCACCCCGATCCGGATTCGATGCGCCGTCAAGCAGCGCCGCGGGGTTTCCGGCGAACGAAGAGAGAGACGACTTGAACAAACGTGCAACGCCTCAGGAAAGCAAGGTGCGGGTTTTTTCGTCCGCATTGGCCGTCGGTGCGGTTTTTTCGGCGGCAAATGTGGCGACGGTTGCCGAGGTCCCGAATGCGTCGAGTGCCGGAATCCGTTCTCGCCGATGGATCACGGTGCTGGCAGCTGTGCTTTTTCTGGCAGCATCGGGCGGCTGCCAAATCCTCGACTCGCGTGATACCGAGGCGCTTCCGTCACCGGCCGTCGAGCCTGCATCCGAGTCGGAACAGAGTGTAAAGGCGAACTTTTCAACGGTTATCGAATATCTCGAGTCGGGCAGGGGCGAAGACGCCCGAAGCTTGCTCCTGATGCTCAAGCAAGAGACGCCGGACTCCAGCGTTCTGGCCGGACTGTTGAGGCAGATCGACCAACCCGCCGAACAATTGCTGCCGGGCCCATACCGGGAAGTGGAAGTCGGCGCCGGCGAGTCGCTCTCCCTCATTGCAGCGCGCGAGCTCGGCGATCCTTTGATGTTCTATGCACTGGCCCGGCTTAACCAGATCGAGATTCCTGCGCGGATTCCTGTGGGCACTGTATTGCGTGTGCCGCGAACCATAAACAGCGACAACGCATCCGGGCAGGCGCAGTCCAGGGTTGCGGCAGAACCTTCGGAAATATCGATTCACGAAATCGAATCGGTGGCCGAATACCTTGCCCGCAGCGGGCAGAAGGCCCAGGCACGCGCCATGTTGATCGACGCACTCGCGGAGAGCAACGGTGTCCAATCCACCCGCCAACTGCTAACTCGATTGACCCTGGATCGCGCCGCAGAATTACGTGGCGAGGCGGCGCAAGGCCAGGCCATCGGAATCATAGACGAAACACTTTCGGTGATAGGCGCCTCCGGTCAGCGAACGATTCTGACGAATGCGCGAGATTCCATACGGGCGGAAGTGCTTGGTGAAAATGCAATGCGCCTTCGGGAGCAGGGTGAACTGGTCGAGGCCTACGAGACTGCGGTTCAAGCGGCCGGCCTGGAACCGACCGCAGCAAAGTGGACGTCGCTCGTCGGAGACCTCCGGGCAAGATTGATCGATACGCTGCACAACGAAGCGCTGTTGGCATGGCGGGACCGGAACGTCGATCTGGCCATTCGAAACTGGGAATCGCTTGTTGCTGTAGTGCCCGACTTCGAGCCGGCGCAGGTGTATCTGGAGCGCGCACGGCTTTTGCGCGAGAGGCTCGACGAGCCCTGAGATCCAGTTTGCGCCGAATCAGTCAGAGGTTCCTTGATGGCGCCGCAATGGCGTGACCTTGGGCTTTTCATCGGCAAGGGCGTCGTCACCCTTGCTGGCCGTTCCAGGCTCGGTTGTTTCCAGGTCCAGCGTTTCGTCCAGCAGGGTGTCGGGCGGGAACTCGAGCGCCGCTGAGCGATTATTGTCGGCGGCTGCATTGCGTCGCCTGGTTCGACGATTGAGTTCGTCCAGCCTTACCGCGAGCCTGTTGAACTGGCTGAACACCGAGGCGAACTCGTCGCGCCGATTGGCTTCCAGACGAAATTCGAATTGTCCGCGCTGTAGTCGCTTGAGGCCCCAGCCCAGTCGTTTCAGACCCAGCTGCTGGCGACGCGTCATCCAGGTCAGGCCAAATCCCAATGCAAAAAGCGATGCACAAAATACCGCGACAAGCATGGACAAGGTTGCGTTGGCCGCCTCGTCCAGGCCGCTGCCGTCCAGGCCGAGCCGAACTTGGCCGACCCGCCGTGCCTGAAACCTGATCGGCACCTGGAATTCCAGCAAGCCGGTTTCTTCCGATCGCGTCAGCTCGACGCTGCCTGAATCGCGTTCGATGGATGTCCCGATCGGAGAGGGCATTTCCTCCCCCCGCATGTACGGATTTGTACTCGCTCTAACCATGTTCGAGGTGTCGCTGATATGCAGGTAGCGTATTTCCGGATTGGCGGCAAAATCGGAGACCAGTACCGATAGTGCGGTCGTGTCCTCGAGGATCAGCGCCTCGGCGGTTTCCTGGGCGATGAGGCTGGTCAGAGCATCACCGAAGCCAAAGGTCGTTTCTGCCATTGCCTCGTTTTGAGTCCGGTACAGGTAGTTCAGGCCCATCACCAGAACAAGCGCGACGCCAATGCCGGTAAAAAGCGGCCAGCGCCAGGGCGCCGATTTGCGCCGTACGGCCTGAACGATGCCGCTGTGGATCCCTTCGCGAATCTCATTGAGCTCGTCCGCCACCTGGCTGGCGCTGCCCGGTCTTGATTCGGGCTCCAGCGCCATCAGCCGATAGGTGAGATCGACAAGTTCCCTCGGTGTATCCGAGTGGAGCGGTTTCAGGGGACGGGTTTCATGTCTCGCGATCTGCTGGATCAGTGTTTCCAGGTCTTGTGCATCGAACGGCAGCTTGCCGGAAAGCAGCTGATACAGCACCACGCCCAGGGAGTACAGATCGGACTGCGCATCGGCGCGCCGACCATCCAGCAGTTCAGGCGCCATATGCGTCATCGTGCCGGCAATGCGATTGTCCGACTCGGCGTCGTCACTGCGCTCGATCGCAGCGATGCCGAAATCCATCATCTTAGAGACATTTGTCTTAGGGTCGTAATGAATGTTGGCTGGTTTGATGTCGCGGTGAATTACCCCGTGCTGATGCGCATAGGCCAGGCCGCGGGCGAGTTGAATGGCAAGTTCGATCAGCATGCCGGTGTCGAGTTCCGGCAGGCGATCGCGTTCCAGCCAGTCTTCCAGCGTACCGCCCTTGAGAAATTCCATGACCAGGTACGGTGTCGCCTCGGCCTGGCCGACGTCGAATACGGTGACGATATTGGGATGCGCCAGTCCTCCGGCCGCCCGCGCTTCGCGCAGAAACCGCTGCCGCGCAGCCACGTCGCGGGCGTACCTCTGGCGAAGCACCTTGATCGCCAGATGCCGGTCGATTCGTCCGTCGAATCCCTCGTAGACGATGGACATCGAGCCGCGCCCGAGTTCGCGAACAATCTCGTAGCGACCGACGCGTTCCATCAGGCGGGTGGCGTTTCGGCGAGGCGCGGGGGAACCAGGTTACGTTTCACCGCAGAAACCAGATTGCCGCGGCGGCGACGATAACCGCGAGACCGACCCAGGGCGCCCAGCGCATTACGGAAGATGACATCGAGCCTTCGCGACGATGCTTGCCGCTTGCCGGTTCCCTGTATCGAAACCGTACCCGACCCAGGCGGATTTCGTCGCCGTCGTGCAGACGGTGGGAAAACACCTTTTCGTCATTGACGAACACACCATTGGTAGACAGCAGGTTGATGACCCGCCAGGCGTCGTCGGAAAAGACCAGCCGAGCGTGCTCCGAAGACATGCTGGGCTCTTCTATGCTCAGGTCGCAGATGTTCGAGCGGCCGATGGTAAGCCGGTCGCTGGACAACTTGAAGACAGCGCCCGTTTGCTGGCCGTCGGGATGGCTGGTCAAAAGCACCAGGCTGGCCACTTCGCGCCCGCTTTCGGGCGCGGCGCTTTCATCGAGAATGTCGGAAATCTGGTCCCGAGAGAACACCTGCGTCCCCTGGGGGCCGGCTCGACCGGCATCCTTTTTCGAGTGTACGGGCTCGCCTTTCATGTTCACCTCGGTCTGCTGCCGCAGGATTTGTTGATCGAGTATAGCAATGCGCTTCGTGGAATGCACCCGGGCACGCTGGACGGATGGGCAGGCCGCGGCGCAACGCGCGGCTGACCGGTACCCTAGTGTAGAATGTGATCCCGGACTTGACCTACCCCGGAAACGGCAAAAACATGGCTTCTCTCATATTCGTCACCGGCGGCGTCGTGTCGTCGCTCGGCAAGGGTATAGCCGCGGCTTCGCTTGCGTCTATCCTCGAGGCCCGGGGGTTGCGGGTGACCCTGCTGAAGCTGGATCCCTACATCAACGTCGATCCCGGCACCATGAGCCCGTTCCAGCACGGTGAGGTATTCGTGACCGAGGACGGCGCCGAGACCGATCTCGACCTGGGCCATTACGAGCGTTTCGTGCGCACCCGGATGTCTCAGGGCAACAATTTCACGACCGGCAAGATCTACGCCAACGTGATCGCCAAGGAGCGCCGCGGCGACTATCTGGGATCGACCGTTCAGGTCATTCCGCACATCACCGACGAAATCAAGGATTCCGTCGAGCAGGCCGCAGAGGGCTACGACGTGGCGCTGATCGAGATCGGCGGCACCGTGGGCGATATCGAATCACTGCCGTTCCTCGAGGCCATTCGCCAGCTGGGCAGCGAATACGGCCGCAACGCGATGTTCATGCACCTGACGCTGGTCCCGTACCTGCGCGCGGCAGAGGAAATCAAGACCAAGCCCACGCAGCACTCGGTCAAGGAATTGCGTTCCATCGGCATCCAGCCCGACGTGCTGCTTTGCCGCTGCGAACGCATGCTGTCGGAATCCGAGCGCAAGAAGATCGCGCTGTTCACCAACGTTGCCCAGGAGGCGGTGATCTCGGCCGTCGATGTCGACAACATCTACAAGATTCCGCTGTTCTACCAGCGCCAGGGGCTGGACCGCATCGTGCTCGACCGCCTCGGCCTCAAGGCGGGCGCGGCCGATCTGAGCGACTGGGAAGACGTGGTCGAGCGCCGCGCACGGCCCGAAGCCGAGGTCACGGTGGCAATGGTGGGCAAGTACGTCGAACACGCCGATGCCTACAAGTCGCTCAACGAGGCGTTGCTGTCCGGCGGCCTGGCCGATCGTGTGCGGGTCAGGATCCGCCCGATCGATTCCGAACAGATCGAGCAGCAGGGCCTGGACGCGCTCAAGGGTGCCGACGCGATCCTGGTGCCCGGCGGCTTCGGCGAGCGCGGTTTCGAAGGCAAGATCGCCGCCATTCGATATGCCCGCGAGAACGGCATCCCCTACCTTGGCATCTGTCTCGGGCTGCAGACTGCGGTCGTCGAGTTCGCACGCAATGTCTGCGGCCTGGAAGGCGCAAATTCCACCGAGATCGATATTGATACGCCGCACCCGGTGATCGGCCTGATCACCGAGTGGCTGGACGAGAAAGGTCAGCGCCAGTTGCGCGACGAAGGGTGCGACCTGGGCGGCACGATGCGGTTGGGCGCCCAACGCTGCCGGCTGATTCCGGGCACGCGGGTGCGCAAGCTCTACAGCAAGGACGAAATCCTGGAGCGCCACCGTCACCGCTACGAGTTCAACAACACCTACCGCGAAACGCTGGAAGCGCATGGCATGAAGATCGCGGGCGTTTCCGCCGACGACATGCTGGTCGAGATCATCGAGTTGCCGGACCATCCCTGGTTCGTCGGCTGCCAGTTTCATCCCGAGTTCACGTCCACGCCGCGCGACGGTCATCCGCTGTTTACCGGATTCATCCGCGCCGCGCTTGAACATGCCCGGGCGCAGCCCAGAAAGAAAGAGGCAACCGCATCTTGAAAATCGCAGACTTCGAAGTCGGCCTTGAACACCCGCTCTTTCTGATCGCCGGCCCCGATACCCTGGAATCGCTGGACATGTGCCTGGAAGTGGCCGGTCACCTGGCCGAAGTCACCACCAGGCTCGGCATTTCCTACGTCTTCAAGGGCTCGTTCGACAAGGCCAATCGCACGTCGGTCAAGTCTTATCGCGGCCCGGGCGTTGAAGAAGGCCTGAAGATGCTCGAAACGATCCGCGACCAGGTCGGCGTGCCGGTGCTGACCGACGTGCACGAAGACACACCGCTCGATGAGGTGGCTTCGGTGGTCGATGTTCTGCAGACGCCCGCGTTTCTTTGCCGGCAGACCAATTTCATCCAGAACGTCGCCCGCACCGGTAAGCCCATGAACATCAAGAAGGGCCAGTTCCTGTCGCCCTGGGAGATGCGCACCGTGGTCGAAAAGGCGCGCGCGGCCGGCAACGACCGGCTGCTGGTGTGCGAGCGCGGTTTCTCGTTCGGCTACAACAACCTGGTCGCCGACATGCGCTCGCTGGCGATCATGCGCGAGACCGGCTGCCCGGTCGTGTTCGACGCCACCCACTCGGTTCAGCTGCCCGGCGGGCAGGGCGACAGCTCAGGGGGCGCGCGCGAGTTCATTCCGGTTCTCGCCCGCGCCGCGGCTGGCGTTGGTGTCGCGGGCATCTTCATGGAGACCCACCCCGAGCCGGAAAAAGCGCTGTGCGACGGCCCGAACTCGATGCGGCTTTCCGATATGGAAGATCTGCTGGAAACGCTTTTCGGTATTGACCGGGTGGTCAAAGACGGCAACTCCGCTCACGATCGGAGCCGTCGTTAAGCACAGAGGCCGCATCACCTTTTCGTAAATCGTAAATGGTAAATCGTAAATAGAAAAGTCAAAAGCGGCTCTGGTCTACGATGCGGGTGGTTTCCAATTTACTATTCACGGTTTACGAAAGAATGCTAATGAGGACTGTCTTTATCCTTGAATCTTTGTGTGGATAAAGGCGATTTTCGACTGACAAGGACAACAAATGAAGATCAAGAACATCCACGCCCGGGAAATTCTCGATTCGCGCGGCAATCCGACGCTGGAAGCCGAAGTGGTGCTGGACAACGATATCCTGGGACGCGCCGCGGTGCCTTCGGGCGCATCGACCGGCGAGCGCGAGGCCGCGGAGCTGCGCGACGGCGACGAATCGCGCTACGGCGGCAAGGGCGTGCTCGAGGCCGTGGCGAACGTAAACGGCCGGATTGCCGATGCACTGAAAGGCGTCGATGCATCGGATCAGTCCGCCCTTGATGCCCGGCTGATCGAGCTCGACGGCAGCGCCAACAAGTCGGTGCTTGGGGCCAACGCGCTGCTGGGCGTTTCACTTGCGGCAGCACATGCGGTCGCGCACGCTCGCGGCCAGTGGCTGTACGAGTACCTGCTGGAAACCTCGGGCCAGGCGCCCAGCCTGCCGGTGCCGATGATGAACATCCTCAACGGCGGCGCGCACGCCGACAATCGCGTCGATATCCAGGAATTCATGGTGATGCCGGTCGGCGTTCCGGATTTCGCGTCTGCGTTGCAGTGCGGCGCCGAAATCTTTCATGCGCTCAAATCCACCCTCAAGCAGCGCGGCATGAACACCTCCGTCGGTGATGAAGGCGGATTCGCGCCGGATCTGAACTCCAACGAGGCCGCGCTCGAGCTTCTGATGACGGCCATCGTCGAGGCCGGCTACAAGCCCGGCGAAGAAGTGGTGCTGGCACTGGATGTCGCGTCCAGCGAGTTCTGCACCGAGGGCCATTACTCGCTTGATTCCGAAGGCAGGGCGTTCGGCCGCGAGGAGTTCGTCGAATACCTGTCCGGCCTGGTTTCGCGCTTCCCCATCCTGTCCATCGAGGACGGCATGGGCGAGAACGACTGGGAAGGCTGGAAGCTGCTCACCGAAGCCGTCGGCGGGGCCGTGCAGCTCGTCGGCGACGATCTGTTCGTCACCAACACGGCCATACTCAAGCGGGGCATCGACGAGGGCATAGCCAACGCTATCTTGATCAAGCCCAATCAGATCGGCACACTGACCGAAACCCTTCAGGCCATCGACATGGCGCGTGAAGCCGGATTCGCCACCATCATTTCGCATCGCTCGGGCGAGACCGAGGACGTGACGATCGCCGATCTGGCCGTGGCCACCCGCGCCGGACAGATCAAGACCGGTTCGCTTTGTCGATCGGATCGGGTCGCCAAGTACAACCAGCTGCTTCGCATCGCCGACCGGCTGGGTGGCAAGGCAGCGTTTGCGGGCCGACGGGCACTGTCGCGCTGAGTCGGTGCCGGCTGGCACCGGTTGTTGATTGCACCCCGGATTCGCGCGATGATGGGCGCATCCTCCTGAACAGCGAGTTGACTGGCGAGACTTGATGGAATTCCTCGGAGAAGTTCTCGTACTGCTGGCCAGCGCCGTCGTCATGGTGCCGCTGGCGCGTCGTTTCGGGCTGGGTGCCGTGCTGGGTTACCTGGCCGCCGGCGTGCTGGTCGGGCCCTGGGCACTGGGCCTGGTCGAGGACGTCGAGACCATTCTCCACTTTTCCGAACTCGGCATCGTATTGCTGCTGTTCGTCATCGGGCTGGAACTCAGGCCCAATCGTCTGCGCGTCCTGCGTCGGCTGATCTTCGTCAACGGCACGCTGCAGCTGCTGCTGTCCACGCTGCTGTTGTGGCCGCTGGCGGCATGGTGGCTGGAGAGCATCAAACTCGGCCTGCTGGTTTCTGTAGTGCTGTCGCTTTCGTCAACCGCGATCGGCCTGCAGATGCTGGCCGAAAAGAAGCAGTTGACCGCTCCTTACGGCCGCGCGGCCTTCGGCATCCTGTTGTTGCAGGACATCGCGGTGATTCCGCTGCTGGCGCTGATTCCATTGTTCGCCGTCTCCGGCGATATTCCGCAACAGCCCGGCGAAATCGCCTTCCAGGTGCTGAGGACCGCGCTGATCATCGCCGCAATCATCTTCGGCGGTCGCTACTTCCTGCGTCCGATATTCAGAATGATCGTGCTGGCGAACGTGCGCGAAGTGTTTCTGGCCGCGGTGCTGCTGGTGGCTCTGGGCACCGCGCTGCTGGCCGAGTGGGCCGGCCTGAGCATGGCGCTGGGGGCATTCCTGGCCGGCGTGCTGCTTTCCGATTCCGAGTTCCGGCACGAGCTGGAAGCCGGCGTCGATCCGTTCAAGGGGCTCCTGCTGGGGCTGTTCTTCATCGCCGTCGGCATGTCGATCGATTTCGGGCGGGTGATTTCGGAGCCGGGCCTTATCTTCGCCATCGTGGCGATCATGATGACGCTCAAGTTCGGCGTGCTACTCGCGGTCGGCCGCTATTCAGGGTTGGATTCGCGGTCCGCAGTATCGCTGGCGTTTGCGCTGCCGCAGGCCGGCGAATTCGGTTTCGTGCTCTTTACCGTGGCATTGAACGAGGGCGTCCTGTGGCCGGGGGTGGTCGATCCGCTGATTGCCGCGATCTCGATCTCGATGGCACTGACACCGCTGATGTACTTTATCAATGAGCGCTGGATTCAGCACCGGATAGTCATCGGAAGCGACGAAGGGAAAGAGTTCGAAGGTATCCCCGACGATCACGGCGAACCCCGGGTGATCATCGCCGGTCTGGGGCGCGTCGGCCAGATTGTGGCGCGCAACATGTCGATGCTCGGCATTCATTTCACGGCACTCGATTACGATCAGGAGCAGATCGACTTCATACGCAAGTTCGGTCACCGGGTATTTTATGGCAATGCCACCAATATCGAGGTGCTGCGGGCCGCCGGCGCCGAGGAAGCAACCCTGTTCGTGCTGACCATTTCTGATATCGATATTTCCATCCAGACCGCCCGAATGATTCGCCGGCATTTTCCGAATTTGCGCATTCACGCGCGTGCTCGTAACCGCAGCCACGCGCTGGAACTCAAGGCGATCGGCGTGGATTACGTGATTCGCGAGGCGTGGCTTTCCAGCCTGGAACTGGCTCGAGAGTCCTTGACGGCCGTGGGCGTGAGGAAGGCCGCGCGTTATGTGGACATGTTTCGCGAACACGACGAGCACGCGCTGGAAGAGCAGGTGGCGCACAAGGACGACGAGGAAGAGCTCGTCAAGATCGACAGACGCAGCCGCGAGCAGCTTGTCGAGTTGTTCGAAGAAGATCTGCATGCTGTGGAGGCACGCCAGGCGGCCAATCAACCCGATGCGGACGTTCCGGAAGGGCCGAAGGAATAGCGATTGGCGTCGGACAAAACACGTGACTGTGATTCCGCCGGCTTGCGCGGTATCATTCGGACTTCGGAATCAACGGGCCTCGACATGACCAGACAACTGCTGGTGCTCATCTTCGCAATCGCCTTGCCGATATCTTCGACCGCGGCGGACCAGGATCCCGGGAAACGGGATCCGACGACACTCTGGTCAACCTGGGGCGGGGCCGGGCAGTTCGAACTGCGCGGTGATTACCTTCCGGACTACGGACTGGAGATCGTGGTCGACGGCAGGGCTGCCGACGATGTGATCGAGGACAAGGTCGGGGTCCGCAATCTGGGTTCGCTTAAGCTGCATGCACCGGCGGGCAATTTCGCAGGTTTTGTCGACGGCCGACTCGAGCTGGTCACCGGTATTGTTCTGCGGCACGCTGGCCGTGAGGTTTCCCTGAAGCAGCTGGTGGCCATTCCGGGTGTCTCCCGTGAAAACAGCCATCCGGTCTTGCGCCTTTCTGACGGCCAGGGGCGTCACCTTCTGACGCTTGACCACCTGCACATCGCGGCCGATGCAGGAAATCAGTTGTTGACGATCCACAATGCCGACGTCACCGCGACGGCAATGCTGGCGAAGCTGCTCGATCTGCCGGTGATCGAAGGGACGCCGCTTGGCATGGCCTGGCTGGATCTCAATCTGCACGTTCCGCCGGATGCCGACACCAGCGGCATCGGCAGGGATGATGCCCAGAGAGGCCTCAGCTGCGCCGGCCGACCGTTCTGGCCGCAGGACGGCAACCAGGTCGACGTTGAATTGATCGGTATCGGTACCGTGGCCTACCAGGGCAAGACCGGCGAGGCAAAGCCGCGCGTCAAGGTCGCACCTTCGGCGACGCTGAAGAACGTCAGCGCCGGGGATGCGGTCTGGGTGCCGAAGTTTTCGCAGATCGGCCAGTACACCTTCGAGCCGCGCGACCAGCATCCTTTTCTCGTCTGGAATATGTACCGGATCGCCGACGGGCGTATCGAACAGCTCGGCGGCTCCGGCGTCAAGCATGCGTTCCTCACGCTCAACTTCAACTGCACCATCGATTGCGGCAGCAACAATATCCTATGGCCGGGCTGCGAGGACGTTTACAGCTCCGGCACCAACAACAGCAACGCGAACCAGGGGCCGCGCGGGGATATCGATCCGGCAGGCGGGTTGTTTTTCAGCACCTGCTCGTTCTTCGATCCAGGTTGCGTCGGCAACCAGACCAACAATTCGTCGACTTTCGAGAACCGTCTGATGGTCGATGAGGCCGAACTCGACACGCCCGACGCACAATATTTTCTGGATTCCTGGTACGTCGTCCAGCACGACGTCGACATCTTCAATTCCATGGGCTACCACCCCATCACGCCGACCGAGATCGGCACCGGGTGGAGCTTTTCGACCGAGCCATTCGTAAGCGGCGCGGCCGTGGAGGAGTGGGTCGCTGTCAACGACCCGGATCCTCTGGCGGACCATGTTGAGATCAGCGTGGCTTCGGAAACTCCCGGTGCAGCGTACCCGGACAATCAGCCACAGGGCCATCTGCGCGTGCTGGCAAGAGCCGTCGAGATTGCCCCGGGCATCTGGCGCTACAACTACGCTGCCATGAATCTGGATTTCAGTCGCAATATCGATCGAATCGACATTCCGTTCGACGCCGGCGCCACTTTGCTGCAAAGCGAGTTCCGGTCGCCGGTCGTCGACGGCGTGGCCGGTGATCCGTGGACGATCTCGCGCAGCGGAAACACGCTCAGCTTCGTGGCACCGGCAAACAACACGCTTCGCTGGTTCAGCCTGTACAACTTCGAAATTGAAACAAGTGTGCCGCCGGCCGACAGGCCCGGCACCCTTGTGCTGCACGCCGCGGAAGACGGCTCGCCTTCCACGCTCTCGGCCAACCTCGTCGTGCCCGGGCTGGGCGAGGCAATTTTCGTCGACGGCTTCGAGCAGACATCGCGCTGATCTGCCGCGGCGGCTGGCCAGTTTGGCCTGAGTAGCCGTCAAGCGCCGAGCGATCGAAAGCGTGCCGGTCGAAACGATGCGGGTGCGCCGGGCGTTGCGGCGTGGCCAGTCTTCCTGAATCCGGCGCCGGCGTTTTTTGCGTCGAGTCAATCGATTCTCCCCGAGCCTGTATGAAAATTGACGCATGTTTACCGGGCCGCCGCCAAGTAGGTCGCTTGATTAGCGCGATCAGCGGCCCCACCCTGTGGATAAGTCAAGAATTTCTGGCAGGGGAACCGATATGCGAATGGACAAACTCACCGCGCGATTCCAGCAGGCGCTGAACGAGGCCCAGAGCCTTGCGCTGGGCCTTGACCACGCCATGCTCGAGCCCGAGCACGTGATGGTGGCCCTTCTCGACCAGGAAGGCGGCGGCATGCGCGGCCTGATGACCAAGGCCGGTGCGCAGGTCGCGTCGCTGCGTTCCAGCCTGGGCGAAAAGCTTGACGGCATGCCGAAGGTATCCGGCGGGGAAGCCGGGCAGATCAATCTGTCCAACGACCTCGGCCGGGTACTGAACCTGACCGACAAGATTGCGCAGAAGCGCGGCGACGCCTATATCGCGTCCGAATTGTTCGTGCTGGCCGCGCTGGAAGCCAAGGTGAGCCTGAGCGAGATTCTGCACAAGGCCGGCGTCACGAAGCAGGGCGTCGAGACCGCCATCGAGTCGGTTCGCGGCGGGGAAAAGGTCGACGACCCGAACGCCGAAGATACCCGCGAGGCGCTGGACAAGTACACCATAGACCTGACCGAGCGCGCCGAGCAGTCGCGCCTGGACCCGGTCATCGGCCGCGACGAGGAAATCCGCCGCGCCATCCAGGTGCTGCAGCGCCGGACCAAGAACAACCCGGTACTCATCGGCGAGCCCGGCGTGGGCAAGACCGCCATAGTCGAAGGCCTGGCCCAGCGCATCATCAACAGCGAGGTCCCCGAGGGGCTGCGCGACAAGCGCGTGCTGTCGCTGGACATGGGCGCACTGATTGCAGGTGCCAAGTTCCGCGGCGAGTTCGAGGAGCGCCTCAAGGCCGTGCTCAGCGACCTGAAGAAGCAGGAAGGCCGCATCATCCTGTTCATCGACGAGATCCACACCATGGTCGGCGCCGGCAAGGCCGAAGGCGCCATGGACGCCGGCAACATGCTCAAGCCCGCGCTAGCCCGCGGCGATCTGCACTGCATCGGCGCGACCACGCTTGATGAATACCGCGAGAACATAGAAAAGGACGCCGCGCTCGAGCGAAGATTTCAGAAGGTGCTGGTGGGCGAGCCCAGCGTGGAAGACACTATCGCCATTCTTCGCGGCCTGCAGGAGCGCTACGAAGTCCACCACGGCGTCGACATCACCGACCCTGCGCTGGTGGCCGCAGCCACGCTGTCGCATCGCTACATCACCGACCGGCAGCTGCCCGACAAGGCCATCGACCTGATGGACGAAGCGGCGAGTCGTATAAGAATGGAAATCGACTCCAAGCCCGAGGCGCTGGACCGGCTGGAACGTCGGCTGATCCAGCTCAAGATCCAGCGCGAGGCGCTCAAGGCCGAGACCGACGAGGCTTCGAAGAAGCGGCTGGCCGATCTGGAAGATGAAATAGATGCGCTGGAGCGCGAATTCTCCGATCTGGAAGAAATCTGGAAATCCGAGAAAGCCTCGGTGCAGGGGGCCACCCACGTCAAGGAAGAACTCGAACGGGCCCGCGCCGAGCTCGACAACGCCAAGCGCGCCCAGGACTGGTCGCGCATGGCTGAACTGCAGCACGGCCGTATTCCGGAACTGGAGCAGCAGCTCGAACAGGCCGAATCGGCCGAGACCACCGACCACTTTCAATTGCTCAAGAGCAAGGTGACCGAGGAAGAGATCGCCGAGATCGTCAGCCGCTGGACCGGCATTCCCGTGTCCAAGATGCTGGAAGGCGAGCGGGACAAGCTACTGCACATGGAAGAGGCGCTGCATGAACGCGTCATCGGCCAGGACGAGGCGGTCAAGGCCGTAGCCGACGCGATTCGCCGCTCAAGGGCCGGCCTGGCCGACCCGAACCGGCCCAACGGCTCGTTTCTGTTTCTTGGCCCCACCGGCGTCGGCAAGACCGAGCTGTGCAAGTCGCTGGCGAACTTCCTCTTTGATACGGAAGATGCGATGGTGCGCATCGACATGTCCGAGTTCATGGAAAAGCACGCCGTGGCCAGGCTCATCGGCGCGCCGCCGGGCTACATCGGTTACGAGGAAGGCGGCTACCTGACCGAAACCGTCCGTCGCCGGCCTTATTCAGTCATTCTGCTCGACGAAGTCGAAAAGGCCCACCCG
>Ga0209947_1000035_pt1 | contig 58324 bp, 52 predicted proteins | sample SalPonR2_B_D2_MG_FD_185706 | JGI IMG/M metagenome (GOLD analysis project Ga0209947, IMG submission 185706) | Salt pond soil microbial communities from South San Francisco under conditions of wetland restoration - Salt Pond MetaG R2_B_D2_MG... ...
GGAAGAACGGGAAGGGGGGGGTGAAATAATATTAACCAAATATCGCAAAGCTATCTGGGCCTTAGAAGAAATAAATGTATGAGGTTTAAAAGAGACCATCTTGGCCTCCATTTTATTATTTGCGGTATAAGGCAAGAAAAAAGGGTTTAAAAACTAAAAAAGCCGGACTTCCATATGGAAATGGCAGTCCGGCTATCTTGATCAGACCCGTGACTTTCCGTCCTATTCTTACGAATAGTTTGGCTTTTACATAATTTATAATACTGGGAAAAATTCTCTTGTCAAGCAAAAAATGGTTTGCGTATTTTACTCAAAAAAACGATTGATGCCATTGAGGCATTTTTACAGAAAGCAACTCAAAAAGATGTACGTATTGTCCTTTTGAACGAGAGTTAAGCTTCTGAAATATAATATATTTTTAAGTTGCTTAAAGGGGCTGAATGCTTTCAGGGCGATCGGGCATTAAAACGCTTCAAAATTCTTGGGTGAAATGCTGCGGTTTCCGGACTCGATTTCCTTGATCAGGCTAACGATTTTGTCGTTTACCGGAACATGCACATTGAACTTCTTTGCTTTATCCGTAATATATCCGTTTAGATAGTCAATTTCCGTGGGCTTGTTTCGCTCCAAGGATTGCAGGCTGGATGACTTCAACCGGCGGTATTTGAAACCGATCAGGCGAATCATCAGGTGCCGCCGGAATTGGGGCCAAGTCCCGGAGCCGGCCATAAACCGGTAATAGTTCATCCGCCCGCCTATGGTTTCTACATGTAGATCCATAGCAGCTGCCACAGCCATGGCCTCCCGCATGATCTCGATAAAAATATTTCGGATTTTCCGGTTCGCTAGCATCTGGCCCATATAAAGCCCGCAGATGGCGCCTAACGAGGTTATGCAGGAATTGACAATCAGCTTAGCGTAAAGGCTGCCCAGAATATTTTCTGAAATATTACAGGGTACCACATGGCCAAGGATTTCTTTTATATTTTGAAGCCTGGGTTCCTCTCGGGAATCCAGCGTGCCGATGACAAAATCGCCGCCTGAGGTCATTTCCAATTCCCCTGGCGAATCCATGGTGCCGCCCCAGCCTACGACGCAGCCGATCACTCGGCCGTGGCCGACCACTTCTCCAAGGGTTTCCTCACAAATACCGTTCTGTAGAGAAACCAAAAGGGTATCCGGGGAAAGCAAGGGTAAAAGCGCCCGGGCGGCCGGCACCAAATCCGTGGCCTTGGTGGCCAGGAGAATTAAATCCCTATCTGCCTTCATATTCTTAATTTCTGCAACGGCGGGCATCGGCACCCAATGCTCGCCACAAAATCCTCGGATATGCAAGCCGGTTTTGTTGATCCGGCGAGCAAGATCCTCGTATTTACATACAATTTCCACATCATAGCCGGCCTGCTGGATTCGGGCGGCTGTGATCCCGCCGATGGCGCCGGCGCCGATTACTCCGATGCGCGGATGCGTCCAGGACATGTGTGGCCTCCTTTTTTCATTTATGGCAGGGTTGCAAAAAATAGTGGACAAGGTGGAAGTATGGCGATTTATCCACCAAATGCCGGGATCGGTTAACGAGTAAAATATAAACGAAGCGCTAGGCTAGGAACTTACCTTTTACATTAGAATATATACCAAAATCGGCCATGTATGTAAATCCTTGTTGCGCTTCCGTTCCTCGGAATCTCACGTACAGCTTCTGACCTAATTGGGTTAAGAAAAATCAAAAGCTTCTTGCCTCAGTGCCTTAGTGCCTTTACCTCGTAACAAGAGTTACTGTTAAACTCGGTCCCGGGCCTCGGCCCGGGGGGAATACTTTCTGCAAAAATGGCGCGCCAGCGCAATAAACCGGTTTTTACTGGACTGTCAGTGGCAGCGATAGCGGTTTTGAAGCCGGAGGTACAAAAAATCGATGGAAATATTATTCAGCATTGACATTAAGGGGTTAATTTGAAATATTTATATGGTTATGGGTAATAGGGAAGGAAATGGCTCAAGCCCAAAATCAGGGGCATCCAATTATAGGTGGCAGCAAGGCAGACGGGTTTAATGATTGACCACAAGACGGCTCGAAAAAAGGCAGGATGGCATCTTATTCAGGTAAAACGATGGAAAGGCGTGGGTAGGCAACCCCACGCCTTTTTTATGAGGAGTGGCGTATAAAAATGACTGTTGTATCCGATATAATCCCTCTCATGGATCAACTTGCGCCCCCTGTTTTGGCGGAAAGTTGGGATAATCCGGGGCTTCAGGTGGGAAGTCCAACCTGGCCAGTGAAAAAAATAATGCTTGCACTGGATGCCGCGCCGGGGGTTGTGAGTGATGCGTGCCAGCAGAATGCCGATTTGCTGATTACCCATCATCCGTTTATATTCAAGGCCATGAAACAGATTGATTACAGTACCCCCCTTGGCCAGATGATTGAAATGGCGATAAGCCACCATCTGTCTATTTTTTGCGCCCATACCAACCTGGATTGGGCCGAGGGCGGATTGAACGATGCGTTTGCCGAGATCATCGGCCTGAAGAATGTATCCGTTCTCGAACCCCTTCCTGATTTTGAGGGAAAATGCGGTCTGGGCCGGATCGGAGAGCTTGACACGCCCATTGATCTGGCCGGCCTGGCCAGAAACATCAAGACTTCCCTGGGTATTCAGTCGCTTCGGGTGGCCGGGCCGCTTGATATAACCGCCAAGCGTATCGCGGTTTGTACCGGCAGCGGATCCGGACTGCTTGAATCGTTTTTTGCCAGTAATGCCCATGTCTTCGTAAGCGGTGATCTGCGCTATCATGAGGCAAGGGATGCCGAACTTTATCGACGCGGCCTGATCGATGTCGGCCATTTTGCATCCGAGCATATTGTCGTCGACTTGATCCAAAAAAGTCTGAGCCGTCGATTGGGGGAGGCCGGTCATGATGTGTCGATCGTCATATCAGATAGGGAGAGTGAGCCTTTTATCAACCTTTAATCGAATCGGACCCCACTATTTTTGTGGCTGGTACAATGTTCTCAATTTTTTTAGGCATCGGTTTGAAAGTGGACATTAAACCTAAATCGAGCAACCCATAAATCGTTCGGAATCTTCTAGATGGATAGCCATACGTTAAAAGAACAAATCGAATTGCTTATCGACCTGCAGGAAAAGGAGATTGAGGCCAATCGGATTCAATCGGAGCTCGAGAAAATTCCCGGCCGTATAGAGGAGATGCAGGCCAGCCTGGAAGCGATCGAGAGCCGCCTCGAGGAGCGGAAGGCCGAACTGGAGGCCTCCAAGAAAGCCTATCGTGCCTATGAAGGGGATAGCCAGACCCAGCAGGCACGAATCCAGAAACGGCAATCCCAGCTTCGCTCTGTAAAAACAAATACGGAATACCGGTCGATTTTAAAAGAGATAGAAGACATCAAATCCGCTATTTCCGATATTGAAGATGGTATGCTTCAGTGCCTCGATGACATCGAGGCCGCTGAACAGCAAATTGCGGAACTCAATGGCGAGTACCGGCAGGAACAATCAAGCATATCCGAGAAGCAAAAAGAGCTTGAAGCCTATGCGGATGAGCAGCGCGGGGCATACGAGCGGTTGATGGCTGAACGTGAGGAGATCGTAAGCCATATTGATTCGGATATGATGAAAAAATATAATTTTGTCAAAAGCCAGACCGCTGGCATGAAGGCCATCGTGGCGGCGAGGGAGGGCATCTGTATGGGATGCAATATGAATATTCCGCCCCAGCTATACAATGAACTCCACCGCGGCGATGAGTTGAAATACTGTCCCCATTGCCATCGGATGCTTTATGTCTTATAATTAATTATCGGTTGACGGTGTCCAAACGATCGCTGGATACGATATCCGGAGGAAAGTCCGAACACCGGAGGGCAGGGTGCTCCATAACATGGAGTCACGGTAACGTGAAGGCTCGTGCCACAGAAACGATACCGCCCCGCACTCACTTTTGCTGTTAAATGTTGGACAGGGTCAAGCCGTTGACGGCAGAAGCGAGTGCGGGGTAAGGGTGCAACGGTGCGGTAAGAGCGCACCAGGTCCCCGGGCGACCGGGGATGCTCGGTAAACCCCACCCGGTGCAAGACCAAGTAGGGAAGCGTTCGAGGGTGGCCCGCCCAAAGCTTCCGGGTAGGTCGCAAGAGGCGACGGGCAACCGTTGTCCACAGATGAATGATCGTTGTCCGCTTCAGGCTAACCTGCTGCGGAAACAGAATTCGGCTTACGGACACCGTCAACCGATAATTTTTCTGTCAAGGATGCTAGAAAATGCTGCAAATAGAAGACCTTGTTGTTAAAATTGGTGACAAAACGATTCTGGATCGTATTAATATGGAAATCCCGGAGGGGGAAACGCACATTCTGTTCGGTCCGAACGGATCGGGCAAAACCTCCCTGATGATGACCATTATGGGATTTTCCGGATATACGGTGGCGGGCGGCAGAATCCTTTTCAAGGGCGAGGACATTACCCATATGCCGGTCCATGAACGGGCACGGATGGGTATCGGCGTTTCCTTTCAGCGGCCCCCGACGATCGCGGGTCTTAAAACCAAAGACATGGTGACCCTATGCAGCCGCGGTCGGGAGCTTGACATCGAAGAACTGGCGGATCGTGTGAATTTTACCCAATTTTTGGATCGGGACGTCAACCACAACTTTTCGGGCGGGGAAATCAAACGCTCCGAACTGCTGCAGCTGATGGCCCAACAGCCGGAACTCGTACTTCTTGATGAGCCGGAATCCGGCGTCGATCTGGAGAACATCGTTTTACTGGGGGATATCGTTAATATGCTGCTTGAAAGAGGGGTTAAGTGTCCCCGAAGCCTCACACCGAATCCCCATCGAAAAAGACGAACCAAATCCGCCCTGGTGATCACGCATACCGGCCATATTCTTGACTATATAACCGCGGATCGGGGTCAGGTCCTGCATAATGGGCACCTGTGTTGTGTGAAAAATGCCCGGGAAATCCTGAAATGGATACGGGAATACGGGTACGAGGAGTGTGTTCGATGCGAGATAGTGTAAACAAGGGAAAACCCGGGGACTTGGATTTAGAAAAATATAAACCGGTTTCCGGTTCGCATGACTATATTGAGGATTTGAGCCGGGTTGGAACAAACGAGTCCCAGCGGTGGTTAAACGTAGGTATTGATGTATCAGAGAACAACCGGGCGGCGACGTTTATCCAAAAAGACAACTCGGTGGTCTACTCTTGTGCCAAAACCGAAGGCCTTGAAATGATGTCCATCGGTGATGCGCTGAAAAAGCACGACTGGCTGGAAGGCTACATGTGGCAGCTTCTTTCGCCTGACAAGGACCAATTCACCTCCCGATCCAACCAGATGCCATATAACGGCTATTTTATTCATTCTGCGCCCGGAGCCAAAATCACCCGGCCGATCCAGTCGTGTCTGTATATGGCCGAAGAGGGATCCATCCAGAATATTCATAACATTATAATTGCCGAGGAAGACTCCGAAATGCACATCATCACCGGCTGTGCCTCCGCCCACCATGGTATGTCCGGTTTGCATCTCGGGGTGTCTGAATTCTATGTAAAAAAAGGGGCGGTGGTCCACTTTACGATGATCCACGACTGGGGGGAGAAGGCTGATGTGCGGCCGCGCACGGCGGTTCATGTTGAAGAAGGCGGGGTTATCGTATCCAACTACATCTCCCTGCATCCGGTCGGCTCGCTTGAGATGTATCCTAAGACAATTCTAGACGGGGAGGGGGCTGTCGCCCGTTTTAACAGTATACTGGTCGCCACCAATGACAGTTGGCTGGATGTGGGATCTCGTGTGCTGCTAAACGAACCGGGAACACGGGCTGAAATTATATCCCGCGGCATCACTGCCGGCGGTACGATTATCGCAAGAGGGGAGATGGTCGGCAAGGTTGCCGGCTGTAAGGGGCATCTGGAGTGCAAGGGGCTGATTTTAAATGAAGGTTTGATGCATGCGATTCCGGAGCTTAAGGGGTATGTGCCCGGCGTGGATATGTCCCATGAAGCGGCCGTCGGAAAAATCGACCAACGGGAAATCGAATATCTGATGGCCCGGGGGCTGGACGAAGATGAAGCGGTATCGACGATTGTTCGTGGATTTTTAAGCGTTAATATTGAAGGGTTGCCCCCGGCGCTCGCTGCAGAGATCGACAGGGCGGTGACCGAAACCCAGGAAGACATGATGTAGGCGAAAGATGAAGGCCGACAATGAAAAAACAGAAATATGCGATATATCCTTTGCGGAAAAGGTTCGTTTCTATTCCCACGAATATCTGAAATGCTTTCAGTACCTCGTCAAATATGAATCCCCGCAGAATATTTTCACCAAAAGTTTTTTTTCCAAGCTGATCACGACCTCGCACCTGCTCGAGGACTTCCTGGATTTCCATGGAGCCAAAAACAACTCCGACTGGTATTTTTACCGGGAGCTTACCGCTGCCGTACGGCATCTCGCCCTTGGCGGGTATTCCCAAAGGCACGTGGCCAACCGGTTGGTTTTTTATGATATCGACGGCAAGGAGGAGTTTCGCAAACACGGGGAATTCGTGCTTGAGTTTTTGACCAGTGCATTGATGAAGCTGGCCCCGGTGATTATCAACGAGGCGGCCCGGTTAAGGATCCCATTGCCGGAAACCGCGTATACGGCTGAAGATTTTCCCGGTGTAACGACCAGTGAAGTGCTGGAATACAATTTTGAGGATGAGGAGAAGGATCTGCAGAGAAAACATCTGGTCTGGGTGGCCAATGAGTTTCTTTCAATAGCCGATGATTTCGACTCCTATGAGTTCTATGAGGCCTATGACCAGGATGAGCTAAAGACGCTGGTGCCCAGCCGGGTCAATGAAGTGGAGATTCGCCGGTTCGAGATGCTGGTCCATAACCTCCAGTCCGCCTTTGACACCTATGTGATTCACGGCGGCTATCGCTACGGCAACCGCCGGTTAAAACAGCTTCGCGCCTATTTCTCGATTATTTTCCATCTGCTCCAGATTATGGGGCGGCTGCTCCACTTTTACGAACGCCACCTCATCGAGGTGGGCTACAAGCAGGCCTATAAAACTGCCCGTGAAAATCTGAGCGAGATGGTCGATCCGGACATTTTGCTGGATTGCACCATTAATTACGGTCTTTATTACGTCAATCATTATTTTTCCTCCGGCAACGCGGTGGCCCGGAAGATTTTGCAGCAAAACGTCGAACGCAGTTCGATTACTGTGAATATCCCTCAGGATCTGGGCTTCCATGCCCGCCCGAGCCTTTTGGTGACAAAGATTGTGCAGAATTACGGCGGACAGGTTGAGCTGATCGTAAACAGCGACCGCTTTGATGCCAGCAGTGTTCTGGATATCCAGTGGGCCGGCGGTAAAATTCAAAAAGAAAACATCAAGCAGGTGACGTTTGAAGGCGACGCCCGGGCTCTTAGTGACATCGAGATGCTTGCCAGCGTTAATTATGGTGAAGACCGGATGGGTAAAGGCATCCCGCTTCCCAAAAGCTTGCAATATTTGAGATAAGAGGCCGGGGGCCATGGGACAGGCTGTGGGAATTATTGTTGCCGGCGGCCAAGGGGTTCGCATGGATGCGGGCATGCGAAAACAGTACCTGATGTTAGACGGCCGGCCGATACTCGGATGGACCCTTCACGCCATCGCCGCCTCTCCAGAAATCCACAGCATCTATCTGGTGGTTCCGGAAGCTGACTTTAATTATTGCCGGGAAGCCGTAATCGCTCCTTTTGATATGAACAAGGCGGTTGTGCTCGTTGCCGGCGGCAAGTCCCGGCAGCAATCGGTTTATAACGGGCTTTTTGCGGTCAATTCGGATGAGGGGACTGCAGTTATTCATGACGGGGTGCGTCCTTTTGTCAAGTGCGAGCATATTCGCGATTGCATCCAATGGGCTGAAAAGGAGAGGGGCTGTATTTTGGGGGTGCCGGCAACTGACACCATAAAGCAGGTCGCCGGGTCCCAACATGTGGCCCATACCCTTGACAGGGAGTCCCTATGGCTGGCTCAAACCCCCCAGGCGTTTGAATTGGGATACATCCGCAGGGCCCACGAGTACGCAAAAAAAACTGATTTTCTGAGCACCGATGACGCCTCCATCATCGAACATTACGGAGGCCGCGTACGGATTATTCATGGCAGCCCATGGAATATCAAGATTACAACGCCTGAAGACCTGAAGCTGGCGGAGTTGATGATGGCGGGGGGCGTTGTACCTAATACCTGACATACATTACCCAATAGCTAATCTTTTCTAAGTAACTTAACGGTATTAGGTGTTAGGTATTAGGTTAAAAAAATCAAAAGTTTAGTGCCCTAGTGCCTTTATCTCGTAACAGAAGTTACTTTTAAACTCGGTCCCGGGCCTCGACCCGGGGGGAATACTTCCAAGGAGGAACTATGCAGGATTTGATGACCGTACTCAAGGAAAGACGCAGCATTCGAAACTATGAGGACAAAGATGTCGCCGATGATAAGCTGCAAACCATCCTGGAGGCTGTTCAGTGGAGCCCTTCGTGGGCCAATACCCAGTGCTGGGAAGTCGTTGTGATAAAAGATGATGCGGTTAAGGAAAAAGTCCTGGAAGCCGTTCCCAGTGCCAATCCGGCCTCGAAATCGATCACCCGGGCGCCGGTATTGCTGGCCTTGTGTGCCAAATTGGGGACTTCCGGATATTTCAAGGAGCAGGTGACGACCAAATTTGGCGACTGGTATATGTTCGACCTGGGCATCGCCAGCCAAAGTATCTGCCTGGCGGCACATGCCGTCGGGCTTGGCACGGTGATTGTCGGCTTGTTTGATCATGATAAGGCAAAAGCGGCCATCAATGTGCCCGAGGGCTATGAACTGGTGGCATTGATCCCCGTAGGGTATCCATCCAAGGTGCCGTCCGCCCCCAAGCGGAAGGCGCCGGAGGCGTTTACGCACAAGGATACATTTTAAAGGACTCTCAAAACATCGAAGCACCTAACTTTTGACGACGAAAACCGAAAAAAATAAGCCCCGTTCGGAGCTGATCGAGGAAATTGCCCGTCTGCGTCAGCGTGTCGATGAGCTTCAGGCCATCGCCCGGGATCGCGAATCAGCGGAGAAAGCGCTTAAAGAAAGCGAGAAGCGCTACCGCAGTGTTTTTGAGAACACCGGAACGGCTACCATCATCATTGAGGAGGATATGGGCATATCCATGGTCAACGCCAAATTCGAATCACTGACCGGATACGCCAAAAAAGAAATTGAAGGCCACATGAAATGGACAGAGTTCGTGGTTGAGGAAGATTTGGAGCGGATGAAGGCATACCATCTCAAGCGCCGCGAAAACAGCCGCTCAGCCCCCACGGAATATGAATGCCGGGTTTTTAACCGTTTCGGTGAGGTCAAGGACATGTTCCTCCGGATCGACATGATTGCCGGCAGTCGTTCGAGTGTCGCCTCATTCATGGATATTACGGCCTTCAAGCAGACCGAGGCCGCGCTGATCGAAAGCGAGCGCAAGCTCTCCAAATTGATGGGCAATCTGCCGGGCATGGCCTATAGGTGCCGCAATGACAAATATCGTACCATGAAATTTGTCAGTGCCGGCTGTAAGTGGCTGACCGGCTATCCCCCCTATGAGCTGATCGACAATTCAAATCGGACGTTTATTGATCTGGTGTATCCCGACGATCTGGCCCATGTGGAGGACCAGCTTCATGAAATGCAGGCGGCCGGCCGGCCGTTTCAGATGGAGTACCGGATTGTCGATGCATCGGGTAATATTAAATGGGTCTGGGAAGAGGGGGTCGGGATCGTCTCCGAGGATGGCGAGCTTCGGGAGGTGGAGGGGTTTATTTCAGATATTACCGAGCACAAACTTGAAGAGCAGCAGCTGCGAAAGGAGAATATAAAGTTAAAGTCTTTTATTAAGGAAAGATATAAATTTGGTGATATTATAGGTAAAAATGCTTCTATGCAGGATGTCTATGAGCGGGTGTCAAAGGCGGCGGCAACCAATGCCAATGTCATTATCTACGGTGAATCCGGCACCGGCAAGGAGTTGGTAGCCCGTGAAATCCATCGCATGGGGGATCATCCGGATAAGCCCTTTGTCCCGGTCAACTGTAGCGCGATTCCGGAAAACTTGTTCGAAAGCGAATTTTTCGGCTACAAAAAGGGCGCCTTTACCGGCGCGGTAAAGGATAAGCCGGGCTATTTCGACCTGGCCAATGGCGGCACCCTTTTCTTGGATGAACTCGGAGAGATCGGCCTGGCCGCCCAGGTGAAACTGCTCAGGGTCATCGAGGGCGGCGGATACACGCCGGTAGGCGGCAGCGAGGTCCGCTATGCCAATGTACGGATCGTTGCCGCAACCAACCGGGATTTAAAGGAGGAGGTTAAGCACGGCCGCATGCGGGAGGATTTTTTTTACCGGATTCATATCATCCCGATTACCCTGCCGCCCCTTCGGGAAAGGAAGGATGATCTCCCTTTGCTTATCGAGCATTTTCTGGGCCTTTACAGCGAAAAAGGCAATGTTCCCTTTCTTAACGGCAAAATTCTCGGTCAACTCTACAATTATGACTGGCCCGGCAATGTCAGGGAGCTTCAAAACGTGCTTCAACGGTTTATCACGTTGAAAACGCTTGATTTTATGACCTCCTCTGTTGCCGAGACGGAAATGCAGGAAGAGCCCTCCGGGCCGGTTAAGCCCGCTGAAGACGACCAATCGGTCGAGTCTTTGAACGACGCGGTGGCGCGTTTTGAAAAAAATATTATTTTGAAACGGCTTGAAGCCAACCATTGGCACAAATCCAACACGGCTGAACAACTCGGTGTAAACCGAAAGACCCTGTTCCGGAAAATGAAATATTATGGTATTTATTAGCCCCGAAATGTCCCATTTATGCCCCAAAATCTATTTAATTGAATAATTACAAAAAGTTAAATAACAACAACTAAGACCACTTGGTCAAATCTGACCCAAAATCTCACCACTGGCCACGCCACTTCCCCCGCTCCCCCCTCTTTTTAATCAAAAAAACCGCCCCCCGTTCATTTTTGAATCCGAATAATTGCTTGATTTTACACAACTAAAATTAAACATGGCACCGGATGCCCGGATGGGTGGCCTTTATGGCATATTAATTGCAATATTTTATACTTAAAACGGGCAATCGCATCAAATACGATTTATCGTGAATATAATTTAAGCGATAGCAATACGGAGGCTATATATATGTTTTTTTCTAAATTGTCATTTCTCAATCTGGGACGGAACGGGAAAAAGCCGGACACGCTGCCGGTTGATTTTGGGGCGATGTACTATCTGTATCCTTCGGAAAACCAATATTCCGGGTTTGAAACCATCAGCCAGGTCGAAAAAATTGTTGAACGGGTGAGATCCTATTTTCAGAAGAAGGCGAATGAGGATTTAAAGTACTATAAAACCAATTTTCTCTACTGATGCGGGGTTATTCATTAACTGACGGGTTATAACCTCCATTCACCTCAACAGGCGCCCGAAGACTCGGAAGCACCGATTCTTTCGGGCGCCTGCTTTTTTAATGCCACCCAATCCCGATTTTTCAATCTCCCCCTTCTGCCACCGACAATTCATTATAGATATCATTGATTATCAAACGCGATATTTCAGCCATCGCCCGGCTCATCGCCGCAACAAAACCGGCGGGGGTATTTTCAGTACAGGTTTTATTGACTTTATAGGTCTTCTGAAAACAGATCTGTTCAGCAATATCCATATCACCGCCGGTTTCCATCAATGCCATCGAAACCGCGGCCACCGCTTTCCATGGGTTCGGTTGGTCGTTTTCATAGAAAGCCTCCAAATTGCCGACCAGCCGATGCGTGGCAGCCTCCCCGGAATTGAAAAAAACGGCGTTGACGATATCTGCATGCCGAAGATCCCTGACCAAAAATTTCGGCACCATCCTATCCGGCGCAGTGATCCACTGATGGTAGGGGTATCTGGAGGCTAAATAGCGGCCGTCCTGATAGACGATCCGTTGCGAGCGATACAGATCGGACGGTTGAAACGGATCCACCCGGATGACATAGGGCAGAGGTGTTTTATCCAGGGAGATTTTCGGCGATGGGTAATCGAGTTGGTAATATTTGACCGGCTGTGACGGAGGATGGCTGCCGATACAGCCGATGACAGACAACAGTAAAATGATTAGTCCGTAAACGGCGGTCCCATGGGCTATGCGTCTCATAACTGATCCTTTTATTGACCAACCGCCTTTGCGGGTGGCGGCGGTTGGCTGAATATTAGCTTTGACGGCTGGTTGGTCAGCTCCTCGATTAACCGGTTCAGGTTGATGCTCATCGATTCCAGATGCTGCAGGGAAAGGTTGAGGTGCTGTTGAAACCGTGTGATCTGCCGGTTGGTATTATCGATGAGGGTTGAGCCGGATTCGATCATTTCGGCCGCATCATTTAACGCATCCTGAAATTTTTCAATCGACTGTTCAATATCCTTATTATATGAGGCGATGCCCCGGCTTGCCCGGTCAACCGAATGGTTCGTCTTATCGATCAGTTGATTCATATTAAGCGAGGCCTGCCTGAGGTTCTCCCGGATGGGCGCCCATTTTTCCGGGGCGATCAATTCCTCTGCGGCGGCGAGCGTCTTCTGGATTCTCAATGAGACCTTTTTGACCTGCGCGTCGGAGAGAGTCTGATTGACATTTGCGAGCGTGGTCGAGACCTCGGCTGCGATTTGACTGAAGTTAACCTTTTTGATCTCATCCATGATATCATAAAGATCGGTCATAAGCTGCTTCATTTCAGAAGGCTTGGTGGCAATAACGGGATGCTTGGGCTCAAATTTCAAGTCAGGCAGGCAAAGGGTCTCATCCTTTGGGATGCGTTCGAGCTCCACGAATTTGATGCCGGTTATGCCCACCGATTTTATTTGGGCAACCAGGTTTTCTCTGTCCTTTAACGGCTCGCGAAGGTTGAGCACGATCTGGACCAGCCTGCCGTCGGGCGCGACACGGATATTATCCACCCGTCCGATATCCACGCCCCGGTATTTTACCGAAGAGTCTTTTTTCAACCCCTGGATCGATTCATCGAAAAAGGCCACGTATTTACGGCCTTCCTGAAAATATTGGACCATTCCCAGCCATAGAATAAAAACCACGACGACCGCCATGCCAATGATGACGAAAAGACCCACTGAAAATTGCGTCCGAACTGAGGGCATGCATTCGCTCCTTACTTCTCTTCAATCCATTCGACCGGCACCTGGCCACGGGCAACCGGCGTATCATATTTGATTTTCGGGTAACCCACACAGACAGAGGTGACAAGTTCATAGGGATATTGAAGGCCCAGAAGTTTTTTTACCTTGGGCGCATAGGGTATAGTGCTTGCGATAAATCCGACATAACAGGTGCCAAGACCCAGTGAATGGGCGGCAATAACGAGGTTTTGCGCGGCAATCGCCGAGCAGATATCCGGATTGCTGATACCGCGTTTGTCCTTTAACACATGGATCACCGCGGGGGCACCGAATGTGATGGAATCGTTGTTCTGGTTGACCTTTTCCATCGCGGCGATCGGCCGCTGATCCCATTTGTTCGAGGAGATGGCGCTGAGCAGGGTAATCAGTGCCTTCCGCCATCGGGTTTGTCCGACATAGGCCTTTTTAATCATGGTTAAGACCTTGGCGCAGCGCCTGTCAACCTCTTTATTGACCTCGGGCTCGGTTACCACAAGAAACTTGGTGGGCTGTCCGTTGCCGGCGGAAGGTGCAAACCTGGCCGCCTCGATAATGCGGTTCAGGGTCTCTTTAGGGACCGGTTGGTTTTTAAATAACCGGATGCTTCGCCGTTCATAGAGCAATTTCTCTGTTTCCGTCAAATCCTTGGCGATTGTCTCAAAATCCCTTGCAGCGTCCGCTTCGCCAAAGGGCCTGGGCGGTGTCATCTCGCCGTATTTATCCTCCGGTGTTTTATATCTGCCCGCGAGCACACGGTATTCGCCCCGCATTCGAATACATTCGCCGGGGCATACGGCTTCACAGTTATTGCAGGCGATGCAGGCCAGCTCCATACCATCAAGACCGGTCGCATAGGGCTCTTTCTTTTCTTCATCCCACTGCAGGCAGGACGTGGGACAGGTGTTAACGCAAGCCTTGCAGTGGGTGCATTTTTCCGGCTCATATTCGAACCGGGTAAAGCGGGTCGGCGGTAAATGGGCTTTGGAAAATTTTTCAAAAAATGACTGTTCCATCAGATCCCTCCGATATTTGTTCATGTTCTCTATTCGCCCGTCGGCTGAAAAATTTGCGAACCATGGGATCGGCGCTTTTTGATTTCAATTCAGCGGGCGCCCCTTCGGCGACGATTTGTTTCGAGGATTTCTCAAGCATGATCAGCCGGTGGCCCAGATTTAATATACTCTCCAATTCATGGGTGACGATGACCATCGTAGAACCCAATGATCGGTTGATACTCATGATCAGTTCGTCTATATCCGCAGCGGTAATCGGGTCCAGGCCGGCTGAAGGCTCGTCGAGGAAAAGAATTCTAGGATTCATTGCCATGGCCCGTGCGAGGCCCGCGCGTTTTCTCATGCCGCCGCTGAGCTCGGAAGGCAGATGATCGACATAGCACTCGAGCCCGACAAGAGAAAGCTTCATTCGGACCAGGTTCGCAATCGTCGTTTTCGGCAGGTCGGTAAATTCCATAATCGGCAGGGCGACATTCTCCCCGATGGTCATTGAGCCGATCAGCGCGCTGCTTTGAAATAATACCCCGATTTTATTAAGTGCATTTCGAAAGTCCCGATCAGCGCAATTGGTGATATCCGTGTCTTCGATGTATACATGACCCCTATCCGGGGCCTCGAGGCCGATCATCTGCCGCATGAGCGTACTCTTCCCGCTTCCGCTGCCGCCGACGATCATAAAAATTTCGCCCCTTGCCACCGAGAAGCTGATATTGTCCAGGATCCGATCGTCATTGTAGCTTTTTGTGAGGTTTTTGACTTGGATAACAGGGGATTTGGGCATAACCGGCTATCCTATGTAGCTTCGAATGACCGCGAAGAATGAGTCAAACAGGATAATCAGAAATATACTGTTGACCACCGCTGCAGTTGCCGCCTGGCCAACGGCTGACGCCCCGCCTTTGGCCTGAAAGCCCTTAAGGCAGCCAACACCGGAGATCAAAACGGCAAAAACGCAGGATTTCATCAACCCCCAGCACAGTTCAAATATGGTCAGAGTTTCAATGGTTTGGGTAATATAGGCGCTGGCCGTAAGATCAAGCATGGCGATGGCGATCAAAAGGCCGCCGACAATACCAAAAAAGTTGGCGAAAACGGTTAAAAGCGGTATGGTGATAAACGCTGCAATCAGCCGCGGCAGGACCAGGAAGAGGGTGGGGTTAAACCCCATGGAGAACAGCGCGTCTATTTCCTCAGAGATTCTCATTGTGGCGATTTCGGCGGCGTATGCCGAGCCGGTTCGACCGGCCACCACAATGGCCGTCATTATTGGGCCGAGTTCGGATACCATGGCCATGGAGACGAGCGAGGCCACATATATATTGGCGCCGAACTGCTCGAGTTGAAGCGATGACATGAAGGCGATAATCAGGCCCAGCAGGAAACTGATCAGCGCAACGACCGGCAGCGCATTAACGCCGGTGGTCTTCATATAGATGATCGTATCCTGTCCGCGCAGGGATTTCGGGCGCCTCAAAACCTCTTTGATGGCCAGGGCGACCGAGCCGATGAAGGCGATCATGAACCGGATGCCGGCGAAGGCCTCAAGCGTGCCGGCCCCGATTTCTGTTATGATTTTATTCTTCCGGTGTCCGAAAGTCACCGAGCAGCGTTCGTTAAAGTCAAAGTTGACCAGTGACAGGGTTTTTTTGTAAGTTTCCGGCGGATTGATGATATGAAATTCGGCATCCGGAATTTTTAAATGATGTTTTAACTCGAAAAGTACCAGCGCGCCGTAGTCATCCAGGACCGAGATGGCGGTTAAATCGAAATAAAAAGGCGGGGCCATTTTGTTTAACTCGTTAAGGAGCCGTTTCAGACATTCTGAGGCGGTTTCAATGGATAGGTGACCGTTTAGATAAACGGTCTGCCCGCCGGCATCGTGTCTGGTGATGGTGTAGCTATAGGCGCTGGAAAATTTCTGCATGGGTATAGAAATCTGATAACCTAAATTGAGCGTTTCAATTTTTTGAAGATTTAATTTTGACAATCTCGTAAAAAGCGATTTATTGCGCTGGCGCCCCATTTTTGCAGAAAGTAACTCTGAAAAGCGTCCGCATTGTCATTTCGAGCGGTAGCGAGAAATCTTTAACAATCAAGATTCCTCGTCACTTTCGTTTCTCGGAATGACAGCAGCGGAAGCTTCTAAGACAATATTAAATATTGTCGAGTTCCTTGGAAGTGTTCCCCCCGGGCCGGCTGCCCGGGACCGAGCCTAAAAGTAACTTTTCGGTGTGTGTAAGGCCAATATGAGTATAACAGTTTGATTTCCTTGAACCTTATACCTTAAACCCTAAACCTTAAACCGTTAAGTTACTTAGAAGTCGATTTTAGGATGGCAAAGAAAAAAGTTCAAGCCCCATTTAAGATTAGAGGGCGCGCAAATCCCGAGGAATGCAGCGTACTTAGCTGTACGTGAAATTCCGAGGGATGCAGCGCAACACAGATATTGGACTTTTTACGAAGCCATCAATTTTTATTTTATTTTTAGGATATTGGATCATTTTTTAAATCAAAAAATTTGAAACGCTCAATTTAGGTGATAAATAAAATCAAATGAAATCCCTGTTATTTTGTTCAGGCACTATTTAAGATACAGGAATTCCCCTTATTAGTCAAAACGGATCTTAGTTTGCGAATCTATAACCATCAATCGGCGGGTGCGGTGGACATCTATGAATTGGGGTGGTCGCCCATTGGACGGCCTATGATGAGCGTTTACGTCTATGTTGTCCGTCATGTGATGGTTGATACGGGGCTATCCCATATGCGGGATGCCGCCTGCGAAATTGCCGATCGCCACCGTGTGAATGCGGTCCTATTAACCCACCACCATGAGGACCACAGTGGAAATGCTGCGGCAATCAAATATCGGCGTAAAATTCCGGTTTATGCCCATCCTTTGGCCTGTCGGAAGATGGAGGCCCCTTTCAGCGTTTTTCCGTATCAGCATATCATGTGGGGTAAGACCGATCCCCTTAAAGTGCAGCCGTTGCCAGAGGTGCTAGAGCAGGATGGATTTTCATTCTACCCGTTGCATACGCCGGGCCATAGCAAGGATCATACCGTATTTCTGGAGCCGGACAGGGGCTGGCTGTTTTCAGGGGATCTCTATCTGTCAGATCGGATCAAGTATTTTCGGGCGGATGAAAACATCGCCGAGCAGATAAAATCCCTTCGAAAGGTCCTTGCCTATGATTTCAATGCCCTGTTTTGCGCCCATAACCCGAAAATCGAAAACGGGAAGGCATGCCTGAAAAGAAAGCTTGATTATCTGGAGCATTTCTACGGAAGCGTTGCCGAACTCGCGGATCAGGGCCTGGATGAAAAGCGGATCATGAGGCGGTTGAAGCTAAAAGAGGTGCTGTTCATAAGGATGATGTGCTTTGGCAACGTGAGTATGAAGCATATGGTACGTTCGGTTATTAAAACCCGGGGGCAAGTGTCCGTTTAGCGGGTTAGCAAAGGGGCGGCTCAGGGTTAATTTTTGTCCAATCGCCGTCGAAACCGCTCTAACTGCTTCTGATAGTGAGAGGTGTCCCCGCGAGCCGCTGACAGGGCAAGTTTTTCGGTCTCAACGGCCTTTTTATATTCGCCGTTGATAAAATAGGCTTCAGCCAACGTATCCAGGATATGGGGTTTTTTTTCAAGTTCGGCCGCCCGTTTGGCTAATGAGAGCGCCTCTTGGGGCCGGTAAAATTTCTCCTTTTTTGCCGTTGCGTACAGCCATGCCAGATTATTCAGCGCCCGGCTATTACTCGGCGCCAATCGGAGCGCCTGTTTATAGTCGGCTATGGCATCTGCATAGTTTTCTTCACTGTAATACAGGTCTCCCAGCAATACACGCAGCTTGGCATTATTCGGCTCCTGCTGGACCCGTTTTTCAATGAGGGTTTTTATAAACTCTGCGTTCATGTGCTTGCCGGCTGCCCCGAAGCTCAGCTGGAATCCCAGCCAGCCGACCAGAAAAAGGGCCAGGATGTAGACGATGATACTTTTTTTGACTTTCTTGTTGTGTCTGTGAACCCAGCGTTCATCGGATTCACACTTCAGAAGGTAATCAATTCGCTCCTGGATACTGAAATGATGCCAGTTTGGCTGGTCCTTGGGCTGGCCGCTGGCCGCGGCGATCTTTTCAAAGGTGGTCACCAGGGGCGTGGCATCATTCATGATGGTGTAGGCATAAACATCGGCCTGACGCTCAAAGTTACGCATGAAATAGCCAAAGATGTATCGGAAATAAACCAGAAAAATCGCAATCATCATGATACTGAAGCAGATGGAGGTGAATGTGGCATAGGTATTTCCGTTTCGCCCCAGAAATCCAAAAGCCGTCTCCGCGTAAATGATGATGTATGTAGTAAAATCAAGAATTGAGAAGGCAAGGATGAGGTAGCCGGCAAAGAAGAGAAGGTAGAACAAAAGGTGTTTTTTTTTGATATGGCCGATTTCATGGGCGATGACCGCATCGATCTCATAAGGCTCCAGGTAGTTTAACAGGGCCGGGGTGACCAGAATATAACGGAAATGCCGGATCAGCCCCATAACACCGGCGGTAATCATTCGGCCGCCAAAAAGCGGCCAGATCATGATATCTTTATAAGCCATATCGGCCTTTCGGCATAAAAGGTCGATGCGATATCGCATACGCCCGGATTCCAGCGGACGGCATCTCCAGAATTTCTGGACCAGCGAGGGACCGATAATGGCGATAATGACAAGAAAACCCAAAAAATAGATAATCTGGCCTTCAGTGGACATAAGCATCTTTTTGGGCAGTTCAAAAGGGAGGATATTTATAATGTCCGCCGTAATGGAGAGGAGAAACCAGGGTAGCAGAATCGGAAGGGAAAAGGTGATATTGGATAGGATATGATCTTTTCGGGATACGCCGGTTTTGTATAGGTTGGTATGAGTTTTATACGAAAACCCCCATACCAGGCATAGGTAAAATATAAACACCCCTAAAAAGCACAGGGCTTCAAAAGTCGGGAAAAATTTGAACAGGGGGATCTGCCGGAGCCATACGCCGATATTTAACACATAGATGTCAATGGCATAGATAAAAATTGCCATTACCGACTGACGGGTCACGGCGGAATTGAACTGATAGTCCAGGCGGGCGAAATCGATCCGCCCGATCCGGTCGTTAATGGATTTGAAAACCATCCGGGTGCCGACGGCAAAAACCGCGATCAGCCCCAAAAATAGGATCAGGGAGTAAAAGCAGCCCAGCTGCGGCTCTGACACCGGCTGATAGGTGGTGTAGATGAGCAGTGCAACAATGAAATAGATGAAATTGCCAAACATTACGACGCATCCGGTTCCGGCTTGTAAAAACGCTCTTTCTCACTGTAAATGCAGCCGCAGTACTGCTGCCGGTAAAGCCCCATCGCCTTGGACTGTTCGATGCCAGTCCGCCAGCCCTCGCGAAAGTCCGCATAGTAAAACGGGACGCCGATCTGTTTTCCCACGGATTCCCCGATATCGCGGATCAGCTCATGATTCTGCTGTTTGCTGTAAAGAAGGGTAGTGGTGAAATAGTCAAATTTCCCCCGCTTGGCGATATGCGCGGCGGCCTTGAGCCGTTCGTGATAGCAGACCCGGCAGCGTTTGGATTCCCGGAAGACCATGTTCCGAATGAACCCCTCAAGGTCGTAGCCTTCCTGGTATATGACATGCAGACCGCTTTTTTCCGAATACTGACGGACGGCATCCTCTCGTTTCATGCACTCTGTATAGGGATGGATGTTATGCCGGTAAAAAAAACCCATTAGCTCAAATCCTTTGTCCCTAAGGACCTGCACGGGATAAATGGCGCAGGGCCCGCAGCATATGTGAAGCAGCATTTTCATTGGCGCTCCCCGAATATGGCGGTGCCGACGCGGACAAGCGTCGCCCCTTCGCAGATGGCTGTTTCAAAATCTCCGGACATGCCCATGGAGAGTTCCTCCATGGAAATATTCGGGATGTTTTCAGCGGCGATTTTATCCCTTAACGCGACAAGCGCTTTAAAATAGGGACGGACCTTCTCCGGTGCGTCAAAGAAGGGGGGGATGGTCATCAAGCCCTTTACCGAAATATTTTCAAGCGGGCTGATTTCGCGTATAAGGGAAATCGTGTCCGCTTCGGTCGCTCCGGATTTGGCATCCTCCATTCCGATGTTGACCTGGATCAGTATATTCTGGGCCTTATCATGCTTGGCCGCCTGCTTGTTGATCTCCCTGGCAAGTTTGACGCTGTCCACCGTGTGAATCATATCAAACCAGCGAACCGCAAATTTTGCCTTGTTTGACTGCAGATGGCCGATGAAATGCCAGGAAACATCTGCATCAGCCAGTTTTTCAATTTTATCTCCGGCCTCCTGGATGTAGTTTTCTCCCAGGATTTCAACCCCGCCTTCAATCGCCGGACGGATGCGCTCGGCCGGTACGGTTTTGCTTACCGCTACCAGCCTCACCGTTTTCGGATCGCGCCCACAGGCGACTGCCGCCTCGCGGATCCGCTGATTGGTTCTTTCTAACGGTTCGAACATAGAAATTTTACCTGTTTTTTTTATTATCTATAGTTCTTATTCTGTGCATCCGGAACAATGACGCCCTGCCTAATCAAATGGTCCATGACTTCGCAAAGGGGAAGCCCGACGACATTGGTGTAAGAGCCGTCAATCCGCTGGATCATAAACGATCCAAGTCCCTGGATGGCATATCCGCCGGCCTTGTCATAGGGCTCATCAGTGGCAATATACCACTCAATTTCTGCAGATGTTAACTCTTTAAATGTCACTGCCGTCTCAGACACATCGGAAAACTGATGCGCCTTAGCCCTGCAGACGCACGCATATCCGGTAAACACATAATGGGTTCGGCTGCTGAGCTGCTCCATCATGGCCCTCGCCGCATCAACTGAGCGCGGCTTCTCAAGGATTTGACCGTCAGCCCACACAATGGAATCCGCTCCGATCACCCAGCTATCCGGATACAGAGCCGCGACATCATCCGCCTTGGCTTCGGCCAAAGTCTTGACATATGCCTGCGGCCGGGTAACTGCAAAGTCGGCTTCTCTAATGCGGCTTGGGTATACCGTAAATTCGATCCCGGCATTTTTCAGCAGAAACTGCCGTCGCGGCGACTTGGATGCCAGGATAATTTGGGAGTCAATTTTCAACTGCTGCATGGCGATCTATTAACAAAACTTTGTGGGTTTGACAAGCCAGACCTCCCCCTGACCTCCCCTGAAATATTGAAGATAGCTTGACAACTAAAGGTATAAAAGATAATACAGCATTCAAAGCAGCCCTTGTGCCTGGGTGGCGGAATTGGTAGACGCAAGGGACTTAAAATCCCTTGAGGCTGAGTCCTCGTACGAGTTCGATTCTCGTCCCAGGCACCAACATCTACATACCCCAATTCTTTCCCGGAGGCCGCCCTATGCATCTTTGTGTCGTGGGAACCGGTTATGTCGGACTCGTTGCCGCCGCCTGTTTTGCGGAAATGGGCAACCACGTGATCTGCGTGGACAGCAACCCGAATGTGGTAGATACCCTAAACAGCGGCAAGATCCATATCTTTGAATCCGGCCTTGAGGATATCGTTCAGAGAAACGTCTCAGAAGAGCGCCTCCATTTCACCGGCGATCTGGCCGAGGGCATCAAATATGCCCGCTTTATTTTCAACTGCGTGGGCACCCCGCCGCAGGCGGACGGCTCCTGCGACCTATCCTATGTCTATCGGGTGGCCGAGCAGGTGGGCCAAGTAATGACAGAGCCCAAAATCGTCATCACCAAGTCAACGGTGCCGGTGGGAACCGCCGACCGCATTCACGCCATCATCTCCGGGGAACTCGAAAAACGGGGGCTTGAGATCCCATTCGACGTGGTCTCAAACCCGGAATTTTTAAAAGAAGGCGATGCGGTCAGTGATTTTATGAAACCGGACCGCATCATCATAGGAACCGACAATCCGGATGTGGCCGAAGAGATGGAGAGTCTATACGCTCCTTTTGCCAGAAGCCGGGAAAAGCTTCTCCTCATGAGCATACGCAGCGCAGAGCTCACCAAATATGCGGCAAACTGCATGCTGGCCACAAAGATCTCCTTTATCAATGAGGTCGCCAACATCTGTGAACAGGTGGGCGCGGATATCAAGGATGTTCGGATGGGCGTCGGCTCCGACCACCGGATCGGCTACCATTTTATTTATCCCGGCGTGGGCTACGGCGGGTCTTGCTTTCCCAAGGATGTTAATGCGCTGATCCATACGGCTTCGGATCATGGCTATGTTCCGGAGCTGTTGAATGCTGTTGACCGGGTTAACCAAAACCAAAAACGGATGCTGGCCGAAAAGATCAAGGCCTTTTATGAGGACAAGGGCGGCATCAAGGGAAAAACCCTTGCCATATGGGGCCTCGCATTTAAGGCCAATACCGATGATATCCGGGAATCTGCCGCCATCAATATCATAAATGAATTAACGCAGGCTGGCATGCACATCCGGGCCTATGACCCGCAGGCCGGCAAGCCTGCCAAGGACCTCTTCTCCGGCAATCGTCTGGTAGATATCAACACCAAGCAATACAGCATCCTGGAGGATGCCGATGCCCTGGCCATCGTCACCGACTGGAACCAGTTCCGCAACCCGGATTTTGAGCGCATCAAAAACGCCCTTAAAACACCGGTCATCTTCGACGGCCGCAACCTCTACGCCGCCCAGAACCTATCAAGCCTCGGATTTACCTACTTTGGCGTTGGCAGGCCCGGATCAAAATAAAGCCAAACCTTTCATGTAACTAATATTTACAACAGAAAACAAATTGAAACTGGTGCCTTCTATGGCTTCACTTATAACTATTCTAATCGTTACCGGATAGAACTCCCCAATATATGATTTCTTTTCTGTATACGTTTATTTCAGGCCTTCTATACAGCCTCTCCTTTCCCAATGCCTCCCTTTGGTACCTCTCGTTTATTTCACTGGTCCCGTTCTTTTATGCGTTGGACAAATCAAAGCATGTATGGCAGCGCCTTATTTATGGCGGCCTCTGGGCGGTCGTTGTCTCCGGGACAATGGGCCACTGGATGTTTATCGCGCTTTGCCGGCACTATGGGTTGGAGTGGGCAAAAGCCGGTTTGTTTTTTTCCATATGCCTTGTGCTGCCGTTGGCTGCCATTTATGGGATTTTCAGCGTTGCGTACGGCTATTTAAAAAGGGACCGGCTTGTTTTTTATGCGGCGGTGATTCCGTCATTGTGGGTGGCGGCTGAATTTTTAAAGGAGTCTATCCCGGTGCTTATCCCGTGGGGGAATATCGCCTATGCGGTTTTTCCGTTCAAAAGCTTTGTTCAGGCGGCGGATTTAGCAGGTGTATATGGGTTGACATTTCTTGTCGTCATGGTTAACGGTCTTTTGTTTATCCTGATAAAGGATATACGGGATAAAGGCGCGGGTTGGCGTCGTATTGCAGGTGTGGTTTGCCTGGCGGCCGTTATATTTTCCGGTGTCATTGGGTACGGTCGATTACGGGTATCTGATATCCGGGCGGTTGAAGAAGACACAAAAAAAGTGAGCGTCACGCTGGTCCAGGGGAACTTCAGCCTGGAAGACCGCTGGAGCGGGATGGGCTTTTATAACAGGGTTCAAACCTACCTGTCCATGAGCCAAGGCAAAGGCGGTGAAGACGGCCCGCGAATTATCGTCTGGCCGGAAACGACGCTTAATTCATCGTCCCGGGTGGATAGGGCGTTTTTTAAATCCTTGATGCGGGCCATTGGTCCGGATGCGCTGCTCGTATCCGGGGGGTTAAAGCAGCTCGAGGCGGGGGGTGTTTATAACAGCGCCTACTTTATTTCCGGAAGCGGCCGACTGCAGCGCTATGATAAGCATATATTGCTACCCTATGCGGAAACAGTCCCACTGGTTGACTGGCTGGATGGGTTTTACACCGCACCGGATGAATTTATAAAGGGGCGTTCACCCCTTTGCTTTGATACATTGCCTGGGCGGGTTTCCACCTCAATCTGTTTTGAGATCCTGTACCCGGCCTATATCCGTCAGATGATGAAGCAGGGGGCGGAAGTGCTCATCAATATTTCCAATGACGCCTGGTTTGGGGAATCGGCCATGCCGCATATGCATCTGGATGCGGCCCGGATGCGGGCCGTCGAGCATCGCCGATATGTACTGCGGGCATCAAACAGCGGCATATCCGCCATTATAGCGCCGGATGGAAGGATTGTAGGGCGAAGCCGTCTGTTTCAGAGGGAAAAGATAAGCGGTATCTGCCGTATGCCTGATCAAGAGACAATATATACCAAATATGGCAACTGGGTATTATACTTGACAGCGGCTGTTTTAGCGCTGGCCTGCCTTCGGCAGATCTTCAACGGTGAGCGATGATTCTCCCTTCAGTTTTTCGCGGCCTTTCCGGATGGCTTCACGGCGCCTGAACGCCTCAGCGTCATCGCCGAAAACTTCATTCTGAAGCGACTGAAGCTGTCTTTCCTTGGCTTTTTCACTCAGCTCCTCGCTAGACCGGATGGCCTCCGCCTGCTTTCGATAGCTTTCCTCCTGCTCGGCCTTTTCAGCCATTTGCCGGTCGATTTCCTCGAATTTGGCTACGACCTCCGGGGAAAAGAATTCCTCCCGAAATTCACGGATTTTTGCCCTGCGCGCCTCTGGCGAGCCGGCCGCATTCAAATCCTTTTTGTAAATTTGGAGTTTTTCCTGGTATTGGTTATAGGCATTTTTATGCGTGTCAAGCGTTGCGGTCTCATCCCCCCACATGGCCTCATTTAACTCGGCAAGCCGCTTTTCCTTTTCTTTTCCATAAAGGGTGTCGTCCTTCACGATGGCCGCGCGGCGGAACGCATATTCTTTGGCTTTAACATCGGTGCCAAACAGCTTATCCGCCAGCTCTTTTCCTAATCGATCCCGGCGGAATGCCTGGATCTGCTTCAGCATTTCGATGGCTTCCTCGGAAGATTGAACCCCGGCAAAACCTTTATATTCGTCCAGCAGGTCCATTTCACATTGGAGATATTCTTTGTATGTCTCAAACAGTTTCTTTGCTTCCTTTTCTGAAAACTCAGAGAGAAGGTATTCTTTGACCGCGTTGAAATGTTCGCCAAGCGTCGTGCTTTCGCGGAATTTATGCTCAAGGTGTTTAAAAAAGTTAAGGGTGGTATAGGAATTGATCAGGCCTTCTGAGAATAGCGCACGGAGTTCAATGCCTTCCTGTTCCGGCGGTTTCGTTGCAGCTGTGCCATCGGATAGCGATTCCTTAGAAGAGGCGGACCGGCTACTCCCCATATTGTCAAAATCTATATGCTCTTTGCTTTTATGGACGTCGGCCGGTTTTATGTCATAGCTATTATCAAAAATATATTCCGGCTGGCCGCTGTCCTTTGGAAAGAGCCAATACCCAAATAGAAAAAGCAGCAGGCCAATTAGGCATAAGGCGACAATACGTTTTTGTTTGGGTGTCATCGGTTAACAGTCTCGTAAAAAGTCGATTTTGGGATGGCAAAGTAAAAAGTTCAAGATCAAGGCGCGCAAATCCCGAGAAATGCAGCGTACATAGGAGTACGTGAAATTTCGAGGGAAGCAGCGCAACACAGATATTGGACTTTTTACGAAGCCATCATCGGTTATTGTCCTTAACAAAAAAAGCGCCCTTGTTAAAGAGCGCTCTAAAGAAAAAATGTTTCGTTGCCCACTTTAGGCGGGGAACGATAAAGAGGGCAACGAAACAGGCGGGGAGCTGTTAAAATCCCTTATTCTTCAACCCACTGACGATATCGACAAAAAATTCGGGCGCATCAAAACCGGGGGTTATGCCGAAAAGGTGGCCCACCATATTCAAGTGGTCGCAGCCGGGACTGTACCAGGCGGCGTCCTCAACGCCTTGGAACTCTCCCCATTTGGCGCTTTCAACGCCGACCAGCCCGTCATTGGCCCCTTCCTCAACGAGCATGATCAGCCATGTGGGCTCTAAAATAACGCTTGGGCAGGAGGTTTTGGCCTTGGCCGCCCAGCTCTGGTAATAAACATTCGGGCTATTGGGTGTGTATGGATTAAATAATTGGGTCATATAATCCGTGCACAGGTCATGTCCGTTTTGCACGCTGTTTGGATCATCGTCGCCAAAGACAAAGGAATAAACAAAATCAAGGGAGTCGCCCAAGGCGTCGATCAAATCCTCGTCCAGGTTATACATAATCAGATCGGCGATTGAACTGCCTTGGTGCGGGCCGGCAAGACTTGTATAGGAGGCGACTTTCTCCTCCCAAGCCAACCCAAGGTTCGTAATGGCGTATCGCGTGTAGATGGTTCCGTGGGAATGGCCGATAATATTGGCTTTGGAAGCTCCCGACTCTATAAGGATTTGACAGTATTGCCGATCAAAATCTTTCGCCTTGTTATACGTGCTGTCCATTGCGTTCACCGAGGTCGTGTATACTTCGGCACCTTCATCTTCCAGTGCCTCCTCAATGCCCCACCAGTAATCGACAATCCCTAAAATTTCTGTAGTGGCCCCCATTCCATGGGCCAACACAATCGGATACTGTGTGTTGCATGAGTCCGAACTGCCCCCGGCAAATACGGTAAAAGGCGATAAAAAAATCAATGCCAACAGGGTTCCAAGAATTTTTCTGCCCGTCCCGGCTTTTTTCATAAATTCCCCCCTTTGTTTCTTACCTGCTGAAAATAATTTTACCGTTAACGTAATTTTAACAATACACTCAATGAGAAACGTCTGTCAATTTAAAAAAATAAAGTATTAATTTGTAAACACTGTTTATGGATAAAAGTTAGGCGGCTCTTCTCTGGCGAGGATAAAGCGGTTGACGCGGCAGAGGGTTGTGAGCATAATACTGTAAACCTTAAATTTCTTATAGGAGATAAAATGGAGCTGTCTGAGCAGCAAAAAGCCGCTGTTGAATATATGGGCTCGGCGCTTGTGGTGGCGGGCGCCGGATCCGGTAAGACCCGGGCGCTGACCGCAAAAATTGCCCATCTGATCACCAATGGGTACGCCCCGGAACGGATCCTCGCCATTACGTTTACCAATAAGGCCGCGGATGAAATGAAACGCCGGCTGGTCTCATTAACCGGATATGCCATCAACCGGTTTCCCTGGGTAAGAACCTTCCATTCCGCCTGCCTGCGTATTTTAAAGGCCCATTGCCATCTGCTGGGTTTTGAGCCGCCGCTGCAGATACTCGGCGACTACCAGCAGCAGAAGCTTGTCCAGGATATTCTCAGGGAACTAAATATTGATAAAAAGCATACCTATCCGGTGCGCGCCCATATTTCGCATGCCAAAAACTCCGGTTATCCCATGCGGTACTTTGACAGGCACAAACGGTTTGCCCAGTTCCGGCTGGTTGATATCTACAACCGCTATGAGGAGGAATTGAAATCCCGAAATGCCGTGGATTTTGACAACCTTTTGCTTTTAACCCGGGATCTGCTGAGCGACTACCCAGAGGTTAGGGGCCAGTACCAGCGCCTCTTTTCCTATATCCTGGTGGATGAATACCAGGACACCAACGATCTGCAAGAGGAGTTGACCCGGCTCCTTTTGGGAAACGGGCCCCTTTTTTGTGTGGGAGACGACTGGCAGGCGATTTATGGATTTCGGGGCAGCAATATCAACAATTTCCTGACCTTCTCGAAAAACTATTCGGCTTCAAAAATTTTCCAGCTGGAGCGCAATTACCGGTCGGCGGCTGAGATCGTGGAAACCGCCAATCAATTGATTGCCAATAACCCGCGGAAAATGGATAAGGCCTGTTATTCGGAAAAGATGGGCGGCGTCGTCGAGCGCTATGATTTTTTCGGAGATGATGAAGAGGCCTGTTGGGTGGCTGACAAAATGCAGCGGCTCCGTCAGGAGGGCATCGAATGGCGTCAGATGGCGGTGCTCTACCGCACTAAATTCTGTTCTTTGCCGTTTGAACAAACTTTCCGCGCCCAGGGCATCCCCTACCAAATGCTTGGGGGCAAAGGTTTTTATGAACGCAAAGAAATCCTTGATATCACGTGTTACCTGACTGCGGCGGCTTTTGAAAAGGATGATGCCGCATTTGAACGCATTATCAATATCCCGAAGCGCGGACTCGGAAGCGGTATGGTGGGCCGGATTGCCGGGTTCCGAAAATCCGGTACGAGTCTTAAGTCAGCCGCGCGTCAGGCGGTCAATGAGAAAGCGCTGCCTGCAAAAGCCGGCAGTCAGCTTCAGCACCTGCTGGATCTTCTGGACGAGATTCCAAAACTGGCGCCGGCTGCCGCAATAGAAAGGCTTCTGGATAAGACCGGCTATCTGGAATACCTGAGGCAGTACGCCCGTACCAGTGACGACTATACCGCGCGGGTTGAAAACATCGAGCAGCTGATATATGCCGCATCTCAGCATGAGGCGTTAATTGACTACCTCGAGGAGGCCGCTCTGATCAAGGAGGATAAATCCGAGGATGAAGAAGTCGAACATATGGTGAATCTGGCGACCATGCATGGCAGTAAAGGGTTGGAATTCAAGGTAGTTTTTGTCGTGGGCTGCGAGGAGAACCTGCTGCCCCACTGGAAATCAAGGGAAACACCTTCCGACATCGAGGAGGAGCGGCGTCTGATGTATGTGGCCATGACCCGGGCCGAGAAGTTTTTGTATATCACCTCGGCGGATTTTCGGAAGGGCCAGTTTAATCCGAAGAGTCGGTTCCTGGAAGAAATCGGCCTGTAACGGCCCTATATATCGGCCGCTATTTTTTAAGCCCCTCCTTTAACTTTTTTTCCAGCTCTTCGTGGAGTTTTTTCTTTTTTTCAGACTGCTCCGTCTTGACCGAATCAAGCGCAACCTTTTGGGATTGCCGGGCCTGTTTGAATTTTTCCAATTCCGAGGCCAACCGACTTTGCTCGGAGGCTTTCGGCAGCTCCTCGATTTTCAGGTGGTCTTTGACAAACAGCCGGGTGGATCCGGCCTTATCCAGCAATTCAATGATCTCGGAGGCCTTCAATTTTCGGCACAGGCGGTTGGCCTCTTCAACGGAGGTTTCAAGCATCTCCGATACATCCTCCAGCGCCGGCGGCGCAGACATTTTATATTCCAGAACCCGGATGGCGGATACGACCAAATGCGCATATTCGTATAACGATTTTTCGGCCATTGTTTTTTTCCTGTTTAGGCTTCAATATGAAAACGGATAACCCCCCGCCGCCCGTGTATTCTGATCAAGTGCTTGACAGCAGGCGATTTAAATCGTATCATCCGCTTAAATTTTGTCAAGTCAAGCCGATATGAACCCCTATATATACCCGCTTTGGAGGCTGTTATGACTGAAATCTACGATGTTTGTGCCAGGGAAATTCTCGATTCCAGAGGCAACCCGACCATAGAAGTTGATGTAGAGCTAAGCTCTGGGGCGATGGGACGTGCCGCAGTCCCTTCCGGTGCCTCTACCGGATCCCGTGAGGCCCTTGAGCTTCGGGATAATGATAAAAAACGGTACATGGGAAAGGGGGTCACAAAGGCTGTCGAAAACGTTTTCGATGTGATCGCCCCCCAGATTTTTGGTATGGATGCTGCCGAGCAGACGGCCCTGGATCAGTTCATGCTCGAACTGGATGGAACGCCGAATAAATCAAAGCTTGGCGCCAATGCCATGCTGGGTGTTTCCATGGCGGCCGCCCGTGCATCAGCGAATGCCTATGATATGCCGCTTTATAGGTATATCGGCGGCCTGACGGCAAGATATCTGCCGATTCCCATGATGAATATTGTTAATGGCGGCGCCCATGCCGCTAATAGTCTGGATATTCAGGAGTTCATGATCGTCCCGCTCGGCGGTGAGCGCTTCTCCGATGTCCTTCGGATGGGGGCGGAGACCTTTCATCAGTTGAAAAATATTTTGAAGGAGCGGGGCTCAGTTACCGCCGTCGGGGATGAGGGCGGATTCGCACCGGACTTTGACTCCAATGAAGAGGCCATGCAGGTGATTATGAAGGCCATCGAGGCGGCCGGTTATCAACCCGGCCGGGATATCGGGCTGGCCATCGATGCAGCGGCGAATGAATTCTACGAGGACGGCAAATATTATCTGAAATCCGAGAACAAACGCCTATCCGCCATGGAGATGATCGACTACTATCAGTCCCTGATTGATAAATACCCCCTGTTTTCTATCGAGGACGGCCTGGCCGAGCAGGACTGGCCGAACTGGACCGCTTTTACTGAGAAACTGGGAAATTTGGTTCAGCTGGTCGGGGACGATGTGTTTGTCACCAATCCGGAAATATTCGGGCAGGGCATCCAGGACGGGATCTGCAATTCCATTCTTATAAAGCTGAACCAGATCGGGACAGTCACAGAGACTCTTGAAACCATTGAAATGGCCAAACAGGCCGGATATACCACGGTAATCTCCCATCGATCCGGTGAGACCGAAGATTATTTTATCTCAGATCTTGTCGTCGGGGTATCCGGCGGGCAGATCAAAACCGGTTCCATGTCGAGAAGCGATCGGATCGCCAAGTATAATCAATTGCTCCGTATTGAACAGGAGTTGGGGGAAAGCGCCCGCCTGTCCGGCAATATGTTTACTTTCTCTGACTAGGGCTTTTTTGCTGGACCAGGGTAGAATGCCGGCCATAATAAGACAAAATCCACGAGGTTTGATTCTGAAAAGGGCAATACGCGTCCTGTCAGTCCTGGTCTTCATTTCGGGGGCCATGACGGGCGCTTCTGACGCATATGTGCTGGATGGCCGGCATGTTCTTGAGCTTATGCTCGATCATCTCAATTTGCCGGAGCAGATGCGCGTCGAACAGACCCTGACCGTTTTTGATGGACGGTTTGAATCCGGCCAGCTGGCGATCGAGCAAACCGTATGCTATAAAACACCCGGAAATTTCCGCTCTGAGATCAAGACCGAGGATCGCCACCGGATCTATCTGGCTGCCGGCGATGAAACCCTTACGATAGTGGACGGAAAAATCGTATCCCGGGCCAGTGAGGCCTTATGCCACTATAAGGATCTGTTTTGTTACCGGCACAGGCAATCGCTGGCCGATCACTTGAGATATCTGGGGATGCATGTTTCGGTATCAAGCTACGGCCGGTGGAAAGAAAAAGTCGTATATGTCATCGGCGCCCGATATCCGAATGCATCCATGCCTCAGCTATGGGTGGAAAAAGGCAGTTTTTTGCCGATGCGATGGATCTACCAGCCCGAAGCCCCAGACGCCGGCCGGGACAAAATCGAATTCCGCTATAAAGATTGGCAGCAGACAGGGGATAGCTGGTATCCGCGGGTGATCGAGATTTATAAAGGCGAGGGCGTGATGCGCAGAATCGACGTCACTGGGATCCGGATAAATCCTGAATTCTTATCCGATTTTTTTAATATCGATCATTTGAAGGCCGTCTATGCGGCGCCTGCACCGGAGAGCGAACAGCCGGCCGCCGGAGATGACATCGATCGGCAGATAGAGAATTTTCGTAAGATTTTCGAGCCGGAGTAGTTGAACCAAACCCCCATCCCACGGGCTGCCCAGAAATAAACGGGCATACCCGCATAACAGGAGGGGATGCGTTATTAACATCAAATCTATTTAAGGTATTTTTATGGCAGGCAAACCCAAATTTATTTTTGTCACCGGCGGGGTGCTCTCATCGCTTGGAAAAGGCCTCGCATCCGCCTCTATCGGGGCGTTGCTGGAATCGCGCGGATTGACGGTCACACTGCTCAAACTGGATCCCTATATAAACGTCGATCCCGGCACCATGAATCCTTTTCAGCATGGCGAGGTTTTCGTTACGGACGACGGCACCGAAACGGATTTGGATTTGGGCCATTATGAAAGATTTGTCAATGTCCGGCTGAGCGCGGACAACAATTTTACCACCGGCAAAGTCTACGACTCGGTCATTCAGAAGGAACGCCGGGGCGACTATCTCGGGGGGACCGTTCAGGTCATCCCGCATATTACCGATGAAATCAAACAGAGCATTTTGCAGACCGCCCAGGGGGTCGATATTGTTATCGTTGAAATCGGGGGTACCATCGGAGATATCGAAAGCCTGCCGTTTCTTGAAGCCATCCGGCAGTTCAGGTTCGATGTGGGCGAGGAGAACGTGCTCTACATTCTTTTGACGTTTGTGCCCTATATCCCAACCGCCGGAGAGGTCAAAACCAAGCCGACCCAGCACAGTGTAAAGGAGCTCAGAAGCATCGGTATCCAGCCGGATATTATCCTGTGCCGCACGGATCGGTTCCTTTCAAAAGAGATCAAGGCAAAGATCGCGCTTTTTTGTAATGTGAACCAGGACGCAGTCATCACCGCCAAAGACGTCGACTGTATTTATGAGGTCCCGTTGGTCTTCAACCAGGAAAAACTCGATGACAAGATTTTGGAGTTTTTAAATGTCTGGACCGGCTCCCCGCGCCTGGAGATGTGGCACCATCTGATGAAGCGAATCAATAGCCTGAAGCACGAGGTGCAAATTGCGGTGGTGGGCAAATATACGGATCTGACCGAATCCTATAAAAGCCTCAACGAGGCGTTGTATCATGCCGGCGTTTATAACGATGCGAAAGTAGCGCTTCATTTTGTGGATTCGAGTACCCTCACGGCGGAAAATGTCGCCGAAGTGCTTGGGGCCGCAGACGGTGTTTTGGTGCCCGGCGGTTTTGGGTCGCGCGGGGTGGAAGGCAAAATCCTGGCGGTCCGATATGCCAGAGAGAACAGGGTCCCGTATTTCGGTATTTGCCTGGGGATGCAGCTGGCCGTCGTTGAATTCGCCCGCCACGTGGCTGGGATGGAAAACGCCCACAGTTCGGAATTTAATGAGAATACCGATTATCCGGTAATCTATCTCATGCGGGAGTGGTTTGACGAGAAAACCCAGAGCGTTCAAAAAAGGGATGTAAACTCGGACAAAGGGGCCAGCATGCGCCTCGGGGCCTATCCGTGTCATCTGCCGATTGAAGACTCTTTTGCTTACAACGCCTACCAGGCGGCTAAGATTTCCGAACGGCATCGACACCGGTATGAATTCAACAACGCGTTTATGGAGGCCCTCGATGAGAAAGGCCTGGTTTTCAGCGGCCTTTCGCCAAAGGGGGATCTGGTGGAGATCGTTGAACTCAAAGACCATCCCTGGTTTCTGGGCTGCCAGTTTCATCCGGAGTTCAAATCCCGCCCCATGACATCCCATCCATTGTTCAGAGATTTTATCAGGGCATCTCTGGACAATTGTCTGAAAAAGGCGGCATCCGACTAAAATTTATTCTCTTCGATCTTTTTAAAGATTCCCGTGTCCCCCGTGGAAAGTCGGGTCTAGGTGCCATCCGCCTTGACTTTTTCTGTATACTTCGTTATCTACTATGACGATTTAAACATTTCGAAACCCTATTTTAGCTAATGGACAGTGTTTAGGGAGTGTCCGCCCATAAATTATCGTATTTATGGATGGGCACCAGCGAAAACCTAAATTGAAACGCTCAATTTAGGGAAAAATATGTGGCCCCGAGGATACCGAATAAGCCGTCAATGCGCGTTAAGGTCGACCGATGAAGCCCATTCGTGAAGCCGTTTTAAACTGTATCTATAATTATTCTGATGACGATGACAAGCTCATCAGGGAACTCGAAGGTATTACGGCCGATGCGGGCGGATTGAAGTATGCCATCTTTTTTAATGTCCTGACCCATCTCGACCTTGCCCCCCAAAAGGCCCAGGCCTATTGGCAGTCAATACTGGCGCATCGCCGGTCTTTGACGCAAATGCTGGGCCGGCCGGTTAATCTGCGCACAGCCATTTGCGATTATTTTTGTTCTGTCGACAGATCCCTGGAAAACCCCGTATTTATTGATATCCATCTTTTTGAGTATAAGCTCCGGTCCTTGAGGTACGACAGCCTGACCGGGCTGCATACCCGAAACAGCCTGGACGATATATTATCCAGGGAACTCGCCCGGGCCAAACGCTATGAGACCGAATTGAGCCTCATATTTTTTGACCTGGATGATTTTAAGTATATCAACGATATGTTTGGGCACCTGGCAGGGGATATGGTGCTAAAAGATGTCAGCCGCATCATTAAATCCGAAATACGGGTAGAGGATTCAGCAGCCAGATACGGCGGGGAGGAAATCGTTGTCGTCCTTCCACAGACCGGCAAGGTGGAGGGTCTTTTGATCGCCGAGCGAATGCGCAAGAAAGTGGCGGCACTGGTGCTCGAATATGATGCCCGGAAAGTACAAACAACGATCAGCGGGGGCTTGGCTAATTTTCCGATCGATGCGGATGGGGTCTCGGGACTTCTGAAATGCGCGGATAACGCCATGTACCAGGCCAAAATAGCCGGCAAAAACCTTATTACCGAATACTCTCACAGGAAGCGGCATTATCTCAGGATCAATTTTTTTGAAACCATACAAGTCCGAAAGCTCGATTTCGACAATCATCTATCCGAACTGGCGGCAAAAGGTAAAAATATCAGCCGGTCCGGTGTCCTTTTCGAGAGCGGGGAATTTTTTGAGATCGGAACCAAGGTCCAACTGAAGGTTCCGCTGCCGGAACCCGACGGCTCGTTTATTGTCATCGGCAGAGTCGTCCGGATCGAGGTAATTGAGGTGAACCGTTACAATATCGGAGTCTCCTTCCTTGAAATGGATCAAGACGCCAAAACCGAGTTGGCCAATTATGTGCTTGGCCATTTATCCTTACCGACGAATTAAATGGCTGCCTTAAAACCGATACGTCCCGGCGATACGATTGGCATTGTGGCGCCGGCCAGTCCTTTTGAAAAAGCCAAATTCGAATTCGGCCTTAAATTTTTGGAGGACAGGGGATTTCGGCTGTCCGTACCAGAGGAAGTCTTTCAGCGGGACGGCTATCTGGCCGGTTCGGATGCTCAGCGGGCCCGCCTGATCAACCAAATGTTCGCCGATTCCAATATCCATGCCGTCTGGGCCGCCAGGGGCGGGTACGGGACGCTTCGGATCCTGCCATTAATCGACTTTTCGACAATCTGCGCCAATCCCAAACCGTTTGTGGGCTCAAGCGATATTACCGCCCTTTTGACCGCCTTGCACGGCAGATGCCGTATGCCGGTTTTTCATGGCCCGATGATTATATCCTTTGCCGAGGCAGATGAGGCCACCCGTGGCGCGGCATTGCGTATCTTCGAGTCGGGCGGGCGCTGGCAGTTAAGGGCGGCGGCTTGCCGGGGCATCCGGCCGGGGAGGGCCTCGGCAGAGGTAACTGGCGGCAACCTGACCACGCTGTCCCATTTGATCGGGACCCCGTTCGAGCCTGATTTTAACGACCGGCTCCTGTTTATCGAGGATATCGGCGAAGCCACGTATCGCATTGACCGAATGCTCTCCCAGATGAAGCTGGCGGGTCGGCTTGGCCGGGTTAAAGGGGTGATTATGGGAAATTTCACCGATTGCGGCCGACTGGAGGATATCATCGGCGTTGTGGAGAATATTTTCTCTGAACCGCCGGTTCCCATAATTGCCGGAATCCCGGCCGGACACGGCCCGAGCAATGTAATGATGCCGATGGGGGTCGAGGCAACGCTCGATGCGGACGAGGGGGTACTGTCCTATCATTGCGGTTTTTTCGCTGATACGTAGGCTGTAAAAGGGGATAGGGGGTGTAGGGGGTCGCATCAAACGGTTTATACCTAAATTGAAACGCTCAATTTAGGCTATAATAAGTCATCAAGGCCGGAGAATATGGAAAAGGATAAAGTGGACGGCCTTATGAAACAGGGGGTCGCCGATGGCGTCTTTCCCGGCGGCGTTCTGCTTGTTGCCCGGGGCGGAGATATCTATTTTTTTGAAGCCTATGGAAAGGCCAATATCCTAAGCAGTCGAAAAATGACGAGGGATACGGTCTTTGATCTGGCCTCATTTACCAAACCCCTGGCAACAACTCTGGCGGTTGCCAGGCTGATTCAGGAAAACAGGCTTGTCCTGGATCAGCGGGTTGACGAAATTCTGCCTGGGTTCGCAGGCTCTGAGAAAGCCCCCATCCGGATCAGGCATCTATTGGCCCATATTTCCGGTCTGCCGGCTTACCGGCCATATTTTAAAGATTTGTGCCGATACCCGCTGTCGGATCGAAAAAACCGCTTGCAGACGCTTTTGTTAAGGGAGCCGCTGATCCATCCGCCGGGCGAAGAGACGACATACAGTGATATTGGTTTTATGCTGCTGGCCCTTATAGTCGAGAAAATCGCCGGTTGCCGTCTGGATGCGTTCGTTGCCAGGCAAGTATACGGGCCCACTGGTATCAAGGATTTGTTTTTTATCGATACCAGCCGGTCTATACCGGCGAGGGATTTTGCCGCTACTGAATATTGCGCCTGGCGCAATCAGATGGTTGAGGGCTTTGTGCACGATGAAAACGCGTATGCGCTGGGCGGCGTTTCCGGCCATGCCGGCCTGTTCGGAACCGCCGGGGCGGTCTATTCCCTGCTTTTTTCTCTGCTGAAGGGGGTAAAAGGCCAAGGCGGTATATTTCCGCCCCGGATTATGGGCCAATTCTTAAAACGCCCCCCGGGTTATGAAAGGCCGCTTGGATTTGACATGCCATCTGATGAGGGCTCCAGCGCCGGCATATATTTTGAGCCAGCGGCCACCGTGGGGCACCTTGGCTTTACGGGAACATCCTTCTGGATGGCCCTGGATCGTTCAATCATCATTGTTCTGCTGACCAATCGGATCCATCCCAGCCGGGAGAACGAGGGCATCAAGACGTTTCGGCCTGCCCTGCATAATGCCGTTATGGGCCAATGCCTTTAACCTAAATTGAGCGTTTCAAATAAAAGATTTCTCACTAAAGCCCGAAATGGCATCTATCGGTATTGGGTATGGGGCATGGGGTAACCGATACCTATTTGTGCTTGCCATCAACCCCCTTTTCTGTTAGCCATAAAAGTTAATTTCTGGCGGGCAAACGGGTATCGGGGTTTAAAGGAAAAAGGAGGCGAGAGTGTTTCTTGACGCATTGCTGGGGGTTTTTTCCAATGATCTGGCGGTTGATTTGGGTACAGCCAACACGCTGGTCTATGTACGGGGCAAAGGCATCGTCCTGAGCGAACCATCGGTGGTTGCCGTACGCACGGATAACCGAATGAAAAACCGGGTGCTGGCCGTCGGCCTCGAAGCCAAGAACATGCTTGGCCGGACGCCCGGCAATATCGTTGCCATCCGCCCCATGCACGACGGGGTGATCGCCGATTTTGATGTCACCGAGGCCATGCTGCGTCATTTTATCCGCAAAGTGCACAATCGTCGTTCCTTTGTCAGACCCCGTATCGTTATCGCCGTTCCCACCGGCATCACGCCGGTTGAAAAAAGGGCCGTCAAGGAGGCATCGGAATCTGCAGGCGCCCGGGAGGTTTTTCTGATTGAGGAGCCTATGGCGGCGGCTATCGGAGCGGGGCTACCGATTACGGAGCCGACCTGTAATATGGTCGTGGATATCGGGGGCGGTACCACCGAGGTCGCTGTTATCTCTCTTGCGGGTATTGTCTATAGCCGTTCCATCCGTGTGGCCGGCGATAAAATGGATACGGCCATCATGCAGTATGTCAAGCGAAAGTATAACCTTTTGATTGGTGAACGAACCGCTGAAATCATCAAAACAACCATTGGCAACGCCTACCCGGACTCCGAAAACTATGAAACCATTGAAGTCAAGGGACGCGATCTGGTATCCGGCATTCCCAAAATTCTTGCCATTGATTCCGAAGAGATTCGTGTGGCGATTTCCGAACAGATTGACGCAATCGTTGAAACCACAAAAATTGCCCTCGAGCAGACACCGCCGGAATTGGCAGCCGATATCGTGGACCGGGGCATCGTATTGACCGGTGGCGGCGCCTGCCTGAAAAATCTCGACAAACTGCTGCGTGAAGAAACCGGGCTGCCGATTACCGTGACCGATGACCCGCTATCCACTGTTGCCCTTGGCTCGGGGAAGACGCTAAACAGCATAGAAATCCTTAAACAGGTAGTTATCGACTGATTCATGTTTTCGAAGAAAACGATGGTCGTTGTCGGCGCGACAATCCTAATCGCCCTTAATGGGATCGTTTTTTCCATTGATATAATCCGCAAGTCCACTGTTTACGACGCCGCCGCCAAGGCGGCCATTTTTTTTGTCTCCCCCGTTCAGGAGGCTATTCATACCTCCGTCAGGTTTGTCGATGATCTGTGGGAGCATTATTTTTGCCTGGTTTCGGTGGGATACGAAAATGAGCGGCTGAGGGAGAAGCTCGAGCTGGCCAAGCGGAAAAGCCATCAATGCCGGGAGCTGGAAATTGCAAACGAGCGGCTACGTGAGTTGGTCCGGCTTAAGCGGCAGAGCCCTTATGAATATCTGGCGGCGGAAGTGATCGCCAGGGAGCCGTCGCCCTGGTATCGGAGCGTTTTTATAAACAAAGGTACGCAAGACGGTGTCCGCCCGTTGGATCCGGTGCTCACGCCCAAAGGTGTTGTCGGCCATATTTTGCATGCGACCGACGAGCATGCGAAGATTATTTTGATCATTGACAGAAACAGCGCCGTGGACGCGATGATTCAACGAAGCCGGGCCCGTGGCATTGCCAAAGGCACTGACAGCGGAAAATGCCGATTCGAGTATACGCTGCGAAAAAAAGACGTCAAAGTGGATGACATCGTGATGACTTCCGGTTTGGATGGTATATATCCCAAAGGGTTTCGGATCGGCCATGTGTCCAAAGTCGTGCGACGGAACTCCGGATTATTTCAAAATATCGAAATTACGCCGTTTGTTGACTTCAAGACTTTGGAAGAAGTCATGGTACTTCTAAATCCGCCGGATTATAATGTTGCTGAAAAATAATGCGCTATGTTTTTTACCTGATTCTTGGTATCGTTCTAATAGGGCTGCAAACGGCGATCCTCTCCGGTTTGCCCAATTTTTTTCCTTTCTATGACATCCTGATTCCGTTTGTCGTTTATTTCAGCCTTTTTCGCGGGCTACCGGCCGGGCTGGTGGTGGTACTGGTTATCGGGTTTCTCATGGATATGGTTTCCGGAGCGCCGAACGGCGTTTACATGGCGGCCTTCATGCTTGTTTTTCTCATGTTCCGAAACATTACGGCCTATTTCCATGCCGGAGAAGCCGTATTATTTACTGTCTGTACGGCGGTCGGCGTCGTCGTTGAAAGCCTGATAGTCGACGGGGTGTTAATGCTCTCCGAAATGACGACGCATTTCTATGCCCGGGCATTTCATACATTGATCGCCCAACTGGTCTGGGTTCTTCTGACCGCGCCGATGGTCTATCGCCTGCTGGCGTATGTATTCGCCGGAGTGGACCATTTACGCAACCGGCCGGAAAAGATATAGGCCGCAATACAGTTTATGAGCGCCCAAAACCATACACAAAAATACCTTCAACGCGTGGATCCCGAGTGGTACCGGAGTCGGCTTTTCGGGCTTATGTGCTGGATGGTGATCGCCTTTATCTTTCTGGGCGGCCGCCTGAGCTATATGCAGATTATCAAGGGGGAATATTACCACCGGATTTCCAAAAATAACTGTATCCGGAGGGAACGAATAAAGCCGTTTCGTGGATTGATCTACGACCGAAACGGCCATTTGCTGGTTGAAAACCGGCCGTCCTTTAATCTCCAAATGATCGAGAAGGATGCCGAGCCACTGGATCAGACGGTAAAAAAAATTTCTGCCTTTCTTGAGCTTGAACCTGAAGATATTATGACTAAGCTTGAAAAAGGTGGTAGCGGGGGCTATGAGCCGGTGTTGATTCAGGAGGATATTGATCGGAACACCATGGCCGCGGTTTCCGCCCATCGGTTTGAACTGCCCGGTATAAGCATTGAAACAAGGGCCCGGCGTCATTATCGGCATCCGTCTTTGGCGTCCCATTTGCTGGGCTATCTGGGCGAACTGAGCCCTGGGGAAATCCGTGCGGCAAAATTCTGGGGCGGATTAAAAGGGCGGGCTTATGTCGGTCGGTTCGGCGTGGAAAAGGCGTTTGAAGATTATCTGGCCGGAGAGCCCGGGGGCCGCATCGTCCAGGTAAATGCCGGCGGTCAGGTGGTTGACGTGCTGGATAGGGTGCCGCCTGAGCCGGGGCACAACATCTATTTGACCATTGACTACAAACTCCAGCAAATGGCGGAGACGCTTTTGGGCGAAAGTGTCGGGGCCGTTATTGCCATGGCCCCCGATTCCGGGGAAATCCTCGCAATGGCCAGCAGCCCCGGGTTTAACCAGAATCATTTTGTTGACGGCATGAGTCCGAAAGAATGGCAGTCTTTATCCGGCAACCCGGAGCAGCCGATGATGAATAAAGCGCTGCAGGGGGAATATCCGCCCGCCTCTACCTACAAAATCGTCACGGCTATGGCGGCGCTTGAGGAGGCGCTTGTCAATATAAACGAAGAGGTCTATTGCCCCGGCCATTATCAATATGGTAATCGGCTGTACCATTGCTGGAAAGAAGTGGGGCACGGGCGCCTGAATGTAGTACAGGCGCTTTCACAATCCTGCGATGTGTTTTTTTATCATATGGGAAAGCGCCTAAATGTCGATACGCTGGCCAAATATGCGCACGGCTGTGGACTTGGATCGCCTACGGGGATTCATCTCAATGGGGAAGCCGATGGATTGATCCCGACCTCGGAATGGAAGCTCGAGCGCTATGGCAGCCCGTGGCAGGGCGGGGAGACCCTGTCGATTGCCATCGGCCAGGGCTATAATCTGGTCACGCCCTTGCAGATGGCGGTTCTGATAGCTGCGATAGCAAACGGGGGCACCCGCTACCAGCCGACCATTTTAAAAACTATCGAAACGGTTGAAGGCAAACAGGTCAAAAAGGGGAGGCCGGCTATCAGCGGTCGGCTGCCGGCCGGCAAGAAAACGCTGGAAACCATCCGAAAGGGCCTATGGCGGGTGGTAAATGCCCGGCACGGTACGGCCTACTGGCACGTGCGGGACAAGTCCATAGAAATCAGCGGAAAGACCGGAACAGCGCAAATCGTCAGCCGTAAAAAAGGGGAGGAGCGCTCTGAAGAGGTGGAGGACCAGTACAAACCCCATGCCTGGTTTATCGGCTATGCCCCTTCGGATAACCCGGAAATTGCCGTATCCGTGCTGGTCGAACATGGTGAACACGGATCAAGCGGTGCCGGTCCCATTGCCGGTAAACTCATGCGAAGCTATTTGGAGAAAAACACAAAGGAGTCATAGGATATATGCCAACGGATGCTAAAGAACCCTCGGGGCCGTCAAATTTTATTCGTCAGATTATTCAGGCGGACCTAAAGCGCGGCAAGTATGAAGGGCGCGTAGTGACCCGATTCCCGCCGGAGCCCAACGGATACCTCCATATCGGCCATGCCAAGTCCATCTGTCTGAATTTCGGCTTTGCCGAGGAATTTGGCGGAACCTGTCATCTGCGTTTCGATGATACCAACCCGAGCAAGGAGAATGTCACCTATGTCGAATCCATAAAGGAGGATGTCCGCTGGCTGGGGTTTGACTGGGACGCGCATCTGTATTTTTCATCCGATTATTTTGACAGACTCTATGAGTATGCCATTTCCCTGATAAAACTTTGTAAAGCCTATGTCGACAGTTTAGCCCCTGAAGAAATACGCGCCTATCGGGGCACCTTAACGGAGCCCGGCAAGGAAAGTCCCTACCGGCAGCGATCCGTCGAAGAGAATCTTGATCTATTTCAACGCATGGCCGCCGGCGAATTTGAGGAAGGGGAATGCGTGCTCAGGGCCAAAATCGATATGGCGGCCGCCAATATTATTATGCGCGATCCCACATTGTATCGGATCCGAAAGCGATCCCATCATCGCACGAATGATAAATGGTGCATTTATCCCATGTATGACTTTGCCCATTGTCTTTCGGATTCGATTGAACGCATCACCCACTCGATTTGCACCCTTGAATTCGAGAACAACCGGGAATTGTACGATTGGATACTGGACACGTTGGGTATCTACCATCCCCAGCAGATCGAGTTCGCCCGGCTGAATCTTTCCTATACCGTTTTGAGCAAACGCAAGCTTATCGAGCTGGTCGACGGCGGCTTTGTGGACGGCTGGGACGATCCCCGTATGCCGACCATTTCGGGCTTCCGGCGGCGCGGCTATACGCCCGGGGCCATTCGGAATTTTTGCGATCGCATCGGCGTCGCCAAAAGGGACAGCATGGTGGATCTGGCACTTCTTGAGCACTGCATCCGCGAGGACCTGAACAAACATGCCCCCCGTTTTATGGGGGTGCTTAGGCCGTTAAGGGTGGTTATCGAAAACTATCCGGCCGGTGAGACGGAATCCCTCGAGGCGATTAACAATCCGGAGGACGAGCGTATGGGAACGCGCCTTATACCATTCTCTCGCGAACTCTATATTGAGAGGGAGGATTTTATGGAGGATCCGCCCAAAAAATTTTTCCGACTGGCACCGGGCCGCGAGGTCCGGCTCAGATATGCGTATTTTATTACCTGTACCGGCATAGTCAGGGATGAAAACGGGGAGATCGCCGAGCTTCGGTGCACCTATGATCCGGCAACCCGCGGGGGGGATGCCCCGGACGGCCGAAAAGTAAAATCGACCCTCCACTGGGTATCGGCCGATCATGCCGTCAACGGGGAGGTCAGGCTTTATAATCATCTTTTTACCGTTGAAAATCCGGCGGCTGAAGAAGATTTTAAGGCGGTGCTGAATCCGGATTCACTTGAAATTTTAGGCAAGGCAAAGCTTGAACCCGCGCTTGCCGGGCTCGGCATTGGAGAGCCGTGCCAGTTCGAACGGCTGGGGTATTTCTGTAAGGATCTCAAATATTCCACTGCGGACCAACCGGTGTTCAACCGGGTCGTCACCCTGCGGGATCAATGGGCCAAGATAAAAAAACAGCAAAAGGCGGACAAAAAACAGTAAGACCTTGCTATCGTCTGGGGGCTTGCTTGCCCCCGACTTAACCCTTCTACTTTGCTCAGGAGGCGTAAATGCTAGATTTTCAACTAACCGACGAACAATTGGAGCTCCAGCACAGAGCCCGGGAATTTGCACTTGAACATGTCCTGCCGGTTGCCGCGTATTACGATGAGGCAGACGAGGTGCCATTGGAAGTGCTGCGGGCGGCTTATGAGGCGGGGATTTCCAGCACCGATATTCCGGAAAAATATGGCGGCAAAGGCTATGGTATCATCGAGGGCGTGCTGGTTACTGAAGAGATAGCCGCCGCCTGTCCGGGTATTGCCACTTCGATTTTTGACAACTCCCTTGGCATGGAGCCCTTGATCCTCTCCGAGAAGGAGTCGTTAAAAGAAAAGTACCTCTCCCGGATCGCCCGGGAGTTTAAACTCATGAGTTTTGCGACCTCCGAGCCCGTAATGGGCTCCGATGTCTCTGGAATACGCTGCAAGGCGACGCCCGACGGAGACGACTACATTTTAAACGGCACCAAGTATTGGGTGACGAACGGGGGGGTTGCCGATTACTATTCGATATTTGCAACTACCGACCCCGAATCCCAGCACAAGGGAATCTGTGCGTTTCTGGTGGAGCGTGACTGGGAGGGCGTTACGGTGGGTCGGACCATACCAAAAATGGGCCAAAGGTGTTCCAACACCGTTGGCATTCATTTCGATAATGTCCGGGTCCCCGGGGAAAATGTGATTGCAGAGCCGGGCGAGGGGTTTTATCTTGCGATGAAGACGTTCTCCCGCACCCGACCGGTTATCGGGGCCTTTTCCGTGGGGGCGGCCCGTTCGGCAATGGAATATGCCATCGATTATGTCAAGAAGCGGCGGGCTTTCGGTACCAAGATCGCCAACTTCCAGAGCCTTCAGTTTAAAATCGCCGAGATGTACCAGAAAATTGAAACCTCCCGGTTATTGACCTGGAAAGCCGCGTGGGAGGCGGATAACGATATCGATCCCACGATCAATGCCTCAATCGCCAAATTCTATGCGTCCGAGTCGGCCCTGGAAGTGGCTAACGAAGCCCTCCAGATTTTTGGCGGCTATGGCTATACCAAGATGTTTCCCGTCGAAAAGCTGCTTCGGGATATCCGGCTCTACCGTATTTATGAGGGCACCAGCGAAATTCAGCGGATGATTGTCTCCGGTTATGCGATGCATACCTACCAGCCGGCCATGCCGCCCCTCGAAGATTTACCGCTGCACCTCAACAAGCAGCCGGAAACCGTGAACCATCCGGATGATCCGGAGACAACCGCCTGGCGGTGCCGAATGTGCGGCCATGTGCATTACGGCGAAGATCCGCCCGAACAATGCCCATACTGCTTTTTCCCGAAAACCGCATTTAAGAACACGGCTGAGAAGGGGGCCTAGGTTCTATCAAAGTCTAATCAACTCATAGGCCCGGGTTCCCAAACCGATTTCTTCCGCATAGGCCAGCTGCAGGGGCCAGTCCACTTTCGGGTAAAGGCCCTTAAACTTGTCCTCTCCGGCCTCCTGATTTTGTTTGACGCAGGAGCCCGGCAGCGCGGTTTCATTGTTGACCAGATCGACACAGGCCTGATCCAGAGCCACCGGGTCTGTTGCGGCAGCCACACCGATGTCCCTGACGATCGGGGCATCATTGTAAGGCGGGCAGTCACAGGCCGGCGATACATGATTGATGAAATTGATAAAAAGGCTCTTTTCGCCCTTATTCTTCAACACGCCGGCCGTATATTCCACCATATACTCCATAAATCTCGGAATTGACTGGTTCCACCGGATTTGAACCGCCCCCTGCTCGCATACCAGAATGCATTCGCCGCACCCCACACATTTTTCAGGGTCGATATGGGCCTTTTCATCGACAAAATATATGGCCCCCTGGGCGCAATGCCGGGCGCATTCCCCGCATCCCACGCATCTTTTCTTTTTAATCTTTGGCGCCATATCCGAATGCTGATCCATTTTTCCCCGCCTTGAGGCGCAACCCATGCCCACATTTTTTATGGCGCCGCCAAAACCCGTCAGTTCATGGCCTTTAAAATGCGCAATCGATATCAGGGCATCCGCCTCAACGATATCCGACGCGATGTACGCCTCTTTACAATTTTTCTGGTCGATCGAAACGGTAGTTTCTGACTTTCCGCGAAGCCCATCGGCGATGACAAGCGGGGCATTGACCACGGAGAAGTCGAACCCATTTTCAACGGCGGTTTTCAGATGATCCACCGTGTTGCCTCTGGATCCGGCGTAGAGCGTATTGGCATCCGTCAGAAAAGGCATTGCCCCTGCGGCCTTGACCGTATCAACGATATGCCGGATATAGACGGGCCGGATAAAAGCCGTATTACCCCGTTCGCCAAAGTGCAGCTTGAGGGCCACCAGATCATTTTTCCTGATCCGCTCCGGCAGACCGGCCGTCTCGATTAATTGTTTGAGCTTGTCCACAAAATTTTTTTTATAGGAAGCCCTGAAATCGATGAAAAAAACATTGCTCGCCATTATTCCTCCCAACGCCTTGATATGGCATCAAACGCTTCAGTTCTAGCCTCAATTTATCAGATACGGATAGCCTATCACAAGTTCTGGGTTTTGATCCCTTGAAAAATGGTTACCCCTTGCATTATCCAGACGATTGGGGTAATTGAGTATCCGCAACCAACGGGTGATCCTCATATAAGGGGCTTATCATTTAGGAGCGGCTTCCTATACGACGGCCATTGCGTGAATCACCCAAAACATTTTTATCATACGCTTTCTCTATGTTTGACAGACGACTCGTGCAGTATTTTGACTGGGGGCTTCTGGTAGTCACGTTGATGATTGCCGGCATTGGCCTGATGCTGCTCTACAGCGCTGTCAACACCGGCGGCATCCGCTGTATTCTTTATTACAAGCAGATGATATGGCTGTCTGCGGGTTTTTTTATCATGATCCTCTCCTTTACCTTCAACTACAAATACCTGGATAAATGGTCGCCGTATATCTATATCGGATGCATCCTGTTGCTGGTTGGCGTCCTTATTTTCGGCAAACACGTGGGCGGATCCACCCGTTGGCTGGCAGTCGGTCCTGTAAGCCTGCAGCCATCCGAACCGGTCAAGCTGGGGGTGGTTATTATTCTGGCCAGATATTTCTCCAATGGGGTTAAGCCATCCGGCCTTAATCTGCGAGACCTGATATTGCCGATCATTTTAATCGGCTTGCCCTTCTTTCTTATTGCCTCCCAGCCGGACCTTGGCACCGCCGGGACGATTGTGTTGATCGGCGCAACCATGGCGCTTTTTACAAAAATCGAAAAAAAAACGCTGTTCTTTTTCATCCTGATTCTGGTGATTATCCTCCCTATCGGCTGGAACCTACTGGAACCCTATCAGCAGGAGCGTATTCTGACACTGATTTTTCCGAATCGCGATCCATTGGGGGCCGGCTACCACATCCGACAATCGAAAATTGCCGTAGGCTCCGGTATGCTTTTTGGCAAAGGCTATCTAAACGGCACACAGAAAATGCTTGCTTTTCTGCCGGAGCAGCATACGGACTTTATTTTTTCCGTTTTGGCTGAAGAATGGGGGTTTTTGGGCTCCTTCGGCGTTTTGTTTCTGTATCTGTTTTTAATCGTTTTTGGCCTGAATATCGCCTATGCCTGTCGGGACAAATTCGGTACCATCCTCTCTGTCGGTATTACCGCCATGTTCTTCTGGCAAATATTCATTAATATCGGTATGGTAATCGGACTTATGCCGGTCGTTGGCATGCCTTTGCCCTTGATGAGCTATGGCGGTTCCTCCATTGTTACGGCGCTTCTTGGCGTCGGACTATTGATGAATATCAGTATGCGGCGGTTCATGAAGGACTAGTCCGGCTATTACGGAAACGGTCATTCGGCTGCCTTGGATACCGATTTATTGACATCGCTCCGGGCATTCGTTTGGATCGGCAACGGGTAAAATGGTCTTTGACGGAAAAATTTTTCAAAAAAGTTTTGACAAATACAATAAATTGGTGATAGCTATTTTTGCTTAAATTTAAAGATGAACACAGCTTACAAATTCTCAGATGTTTTAGACGACCGGGAAAATTGCGGAGGATGACTTTATGGTAGAAATCAACTATACGCTCGTCATTCAAATAATCAATTTTGTGGTTTTGATATGGGCGTTAAATCTCGTTCTTTACCGGCCGATCCGGGGAATTATCAGTCAACGTAAAGAAAAGGTGGAAGGGCTGGAAACGGGCATCGAACGTTTTGAACAGGATGTGGTAGAGAAGGATCAGTCGATCAAGGACGGCCTTAAACAAGCCAGGACCAAGGGGCTTGGAGAAAAAGAGGCCTTTGAAAATGAGGCCAAAAACCTTGAAAAGGAAAAGATCGAGCAGATAAACGAAAAATCCCGACAGGATTTGGCCCAGGTTCGAGAGCAGATTGCCGCAGACATAGAGGCCGCCCGACAATCCTTGGAGAAGGAAGTGGATAAATTTGCTGATGATATCAGTCAGAAAATTCTGGGGAGGGCGGTTTAATGAGTTTTAAAGGATTACTAAACAAGGTACGACCATTTTTCAGCAGTTTTTTGCCTTTTTTTCTGTTCCTTGTTGTGCCGGCTGTGGTTGTTGCATCCACTGGCGGGGATCATGGCGGCGGCGGTGGATGGGAAGCCACCGATACCTACCGCGTAATGAATTTCGTCGTATTGCTGGCCCTCCTGATCTTTCTCTTGAGAAAACCCGTTTCACAATTTCTCGGTGGCCGGATCAAAGGGATTCAGGAACAACTCGATGATCTGGAAGTGAAAAAGAAAGCCGCTGAGCAGAAGTTGGCCGAATATAACGACAGGCTCGCCAAATTAAGCGAAGAAGAAGAACAGATTATAGAACAGTATAGACAGCAGGGTAAGGCGGCGCGGGAAAAAATATTGGAGGCGGCAGAGGCTTCCGCCGCCAAGCTTGAAGAGCAGGCCCGTCGAACGATCGACCATGAATTCAATCAAGCCAAAAAACAGCTTGAAACGGAAGTTCTCGAAAAAGCCATCGCAAAAGCTGAAGACAAACTGAGAAAAGGTATTACAGAAGACGATCAACGCTTATTAATTGATGAATATTTAAATGAGGTGGTGAAAAAGTGAGAAGTTCAGCGATTGCCAGACGATATGCGAAAGCCCTGATGCTCATCGGCAGGGAAGACGGCCAGGCTGAAACATATAGGGAGGAGCTGGAAGGCTTTATCGGGTTGTTTGACCAACAGGAGCAACTCGAGGAAATGATGACCAACCCCCTGTATAGCACAGAAAATCGCCGGAAAGTCTTTGTCGCGGTGCTCGATGCCATGAAGATCTCTAATGTGATGCGGTCGTTTTTGATCCTGCTTTTCAATAAAGGCCGTATCTCCTATATTCGTCAGATTGCCACCAATTATAATAAGCTGGCCGATGAGTTAAAGGGGATCGTTCGCGCCAACCTGATTTCTGCCGAGGAGTTGTCCTCTGAAAAATTCGAGGAAATCCGCAATGCACTTTCAAAGATGACCGGCAAAGAGGTCGTATTGGATGCCGAACAGGATCCGGAAATTATTGGCGGAGTGGTGACCAAAATCGGGGATCTTGTTCTGGATGGAAGTATAAAGACGCAATTGGAAAATATGAGAGAATCATTAAAAAGGGGTGAGAGGGTCTAATGGAAATAAAAGCTGAAGAAATTAGTCAAATTATTAAGGATCAGATTCAGGAATTTGACAAGAAGGTCGAGCTGAGCGAAACCGGCGTGGTTTTATCCATAGGTGACGGTATCGCCCGTGTTTATGGTCTCGAAAAGGTCCAGGCGCTCGAACTCGTCGAATTCCCGAATGGCGTGCTTGGTCTTGCCTTGAACCTTGAGGAGGATAATGTCGGTATCGCCGTCATGGGCGAAGACACTGAGATCAAGGAAGGTGATATCGTCAAGCGGACCGGTCGTATTGCAGAGGTCCCGGTCGGTGAGGCGGTACTTGGCCGGGTTGTCTCAGCCGTAGGTGAGCCGATTGATGGCAAAGGGCCGATTGAAGGCGCTGAGACGAGCCGGATTGAAAGGGTCGCTCCCGGCGTTATTGACCGAAAAAGCGTTCATGAACCCTGCTACACCGGACTGAAGGCTATCGATGCCATGACCCCTGTCGGACGGGGACAGCGGGAGTTAATCATCGGCGACCGGCAGATCGGGAAGACGGCTGTTGCTGTTGACGCGATTCTGGCCCAGAAAAATACCGACGTTTACTGTATTTACGTGGCATGCGGCCAGAAGCAAGCAACGGTCGCGCAGGTTGTGTCAGTACTGGAAAAATACGGGGCCATGGAATATACGACGGTCGTTTCCGCCTGTGCCAGTGATCCGGCCACCCAGCAGTATATCGCCCCCTATGCGGGATGTGCCATGGGCGAATATTTCCGGGACAAAGGCCAGCATGCATTGATTATCTATGATGACCTTTCCAAGCAGGCGGCCGCCTATCGCCAGGTATCGCTTTTGATGCGCCGTCCGCCTGGACGTGAGGCTTATCCCGGGGATATTTTCTACAATCACTCCCGTTTGCTTGAACGCGCGGCAAAACTAAGCGATGAGCTTGGCGCCGGATCCCTAACCGCCCTGCCGATTATCGAGACCCAGGCCGGCGATGTTTCCGCATATATTCCGACAAACGTTATTTCAATCACCGATGGCCAGATCTATCTCGAACCCGGCCTCTTCTTCGCCGGTGTGCGACCGGCGATCAACGTTGGATTGTCGGTCTCCCGTGTTGGCGGGTCTGCACAGGAAAAGGCGATGAAGCAGGTAGCTGGGACGCTTCGCCTTGATTTGGCCCAGTACCGGGAACTTGAATCCTTTGCCGCATTCGGGTCCGACCTTGATGCGTCCACACAGAAACAGCTGACCCGAGGGGAACGTCTGGTGGAAATCCTCAAGCAGCCGCAATACCAGCCGCTGCCGCTGGAGCGACAGGTGGTGATTATCTACGCTGGAACCAAGGGGTATCTTGACGATTTATCGCTCGATGTTCTGGCCAAGTATGAGGCTGGGCTCTATCAGTTTATCGAATCCCGCTACCCGGATATTTTCAAAACGATTCAGGAGGAGCGTAAGGTTAGCGATGAGCTCGATCAGAAGATGGAGAAGGCGTTCAATGAATATGCTGACGAATTCAAGGACACAATCAAATAATCGCTGATAAGGGCAAAGATATATGGCGTCGTTAAAAGAAGTCCAGGCTAAAATTACGAGTGTCAAAAAAACCAAGAAGATTACCAGGGCCATGAATATGGTGGCCTCTTCCAAATTGAAAGGCGCCCAAACGGCTATGGAGTCGTTTCGGCCCTATGCCGAAAAATTTGCCGAGGTCTTGGGCAACATTGCAGATAAAGCCGGAGATGAAAGCAGCCCGCTATTGATGCCTGCTGAGGAAGTCAACCATACGCATATCGTACTGATGACATCGGATCGCGGGTTGTGCGGCGGCTTTAATACGCACCTGATTGAGACGGCGGAGGAATTTGCCAATGAACAATTGAATCAGGGCCGTCATGTCAGTTTTACGAATTTTGGCAAAAAAGGTCGGGATTGGTGCCGCAAGAACAAGTTCCAGATCGATAAGGAATACCTGAATGTCGTCGGCGGCAAATTTGGATTCAATATCGCCTCTACCGCCGGTCAGGAGTTGATCAACGGATTCCTGAACGAATCCTATAACGAGGTCCATGTGGTGTATGCCCAATTTCAAGGGATGGCCAGTCAACCGCCGACTGTCAAGCAGCTTTTGCCCATACCGGTGCTCCAGGCCGGTGAAAAAGAAGCGGCGGATGAGGATGCCCCGTACATGGCCGAGCATATCATTGAGCCCTCTCCGGATGAGTTGTTAAACGAGATGCTCCCTCGAAATGTATATATTCAGTTGTATAATGCCTTACTTGAAACTTCTACCAGTGAACATGCGGCACGGATGAAGGCAATGGATAACGCGACAAAGGCATGTGACGACATGATTGAGAGCCTGACGCTGAGCTATAATAAGGCGCGCCAGGCGGCCATTACGATGGAGTTGATGGATATTGTCGGCGGTGCCGAAGCACTAAAAGGATAAACAATAATATTTTGCCCTATATAGTTTGAGGAGGTCTATCCATGGCAGAAAACATCGGGAAAATTACACAGGTGATGGGGCCTGTTGTCGACGTGGAGTTCGAGCAGGGAAAACTCCCTGAAATATTGACCGCGCTTCTTATTTCCAATCCATCAATCAGTGATGAAGAGGATAACCTGGTTGTGGAAGTCGCCCAGCATCTGGGGGATAATGTGGTTCGAACCATTGCAATGGACGTTACAGATGGTTTGGTTCGCGGCGCCCAGGTCAAGGATACCGGCAAACCGATTATGATGCCGGTTGGTGAAACCGCATTGGGCCGGGTTCTAAATGTTGTCGGGCGGCCGGTGGACGGCCTGGGGGCTGTTGACCGAAAGAAAATGCTGCCGATTCATCGGCCGGCGCCGAAATTTACCGAACAGGATACATCCGTTAACGTGCTGGAAACCGGCGTAAAGGTTATCGATCTTCTGGTGCCGTTTCCACGGGGCGGCAAAATGGGCCTTTTCGGCGGTGCCGGTGTGGGCAAAACCGTTATTATGATGGAAATGATCAACAATATCGCCATGGAGCATGGCGGTATCTCGGTTTTCGCCGGTGTCGGGGAGCGAACGCGCGAAGGAAACGACCTTTACCATGAAATGAAAGAATCCGGCGTGCTTCCAAAGGCCTCGCTGGTTTATGGTCAGATGACCGAACCGCCGGGGGCACGTTCCCGGGTGGCGCTTTCGGCCTTGACCGAAGCCGAATATTACCGGGATGAGGAAGGCCAGGATGTTTTGATATTTATCGACAATATTTTCCGGTTTACCCAGGCCGGCCAGGAGGTCTCTTCTCTGCTTGGCCGTATGCCTTCGGCTGTTGGTTATCAGCCGACACTGGCCGTGGATCTTGGTGAGCTCCAGGAGCGGATTACATCTACGGACAAGGGGTCAATTACGGCCGTCCAATGTGTCTATGTGCCCGCAGACGACTTGACCGACCCGGCACCCGCCACAACATTCGCCCATTTGGATGGGACGGTTGTTCTCTCCCGCCAGATTGCAGAGCTTGGCATTTACCCGGCGGTTGATCCTCTGGACTCCACTTCCCGTATTCTTGACGCCGCCTATATCGGCGAGGAGCATTACCAGGTGGCCCGGGAGGTCCAGCAGATCCTCCAGAAATATAAAGAGTTGCAGGATATTATCGCTATTCTGGGCATGGAAGAGCTCTCCGATGAGGATAAGGTAACGGTGGCGCGAGCCCGAAAAATTCAGCGCTTCCTATCTCAACCCTTCCATGTGGCGGAAACATTTACCGGTTTGTCCGGGAAATATGTAAAAATCGAGGACACGGTCCGGGGGTTTAAAGAGATCTGTGAAGGCAAGCATGACGATTTGCCGGAGCAATCGTTTTACTTGGTCGGGACTATTGAGGAAGTGGCCGAGAAAGCCAAGACGATGTCTGCTGAATCATCTTAATTTGAGGGAAACGACAGATGGCTGAAATTGTAAAACTCGAGGTGGTTACACCTGAAAAATATGTGGTCAGTGAAGATACTCAGATCATAATGGCCCCCGGTTCCCTGGGCGAATTCGGCGTTCTTCGGGGGCATACGCCCTTTTTAACCTCTCTGAAAATTGGCCGGCTGCACTATAAAGATGCCGGGGGCAAGGAGCGGGAACTGTTTGTCAGTGGCGGATTTGCAGAAGCCTTGCCGGACCGGGTAACGGTGCTTGCCGAGGCTGCGGAAAGGCGAAGCGAAATCGATATTGATCGGGCAAAGGCCGCGCTTGAGCGGGCACAAAAACGTCTGGAGCAGGAAAAGGCAGAAAATGTTAATTATGAGCGTGCGCGAGCCGCCATGTACCGTGCCCTGGAGCGTATCAAGCTGGCTGAGGCATCGGTTTAAGCCGATTATTTTATATACGTGCATTCGACAATTTAATCAAAGGGCAACTCATGAGCAGTTATGACTTGCCCTTTTTTTGTTAATTTTTATGAGCACCAAATACCATAACATAGCGGCGATTGTTCTGGCGGCCGGCAAAGGGACCCGGATGAAATCAAGTAAAGCCAAAGTCCTTCATTTTCTGGCCGGACGCCCGATGATTTCATATGTGATAGAGACCGCAATAAAAGTTGTGGGCAATGATATCGTTGTCGTCATCGGGCACCAGGCAGATGCCGTCAGGCGGCATGTTTCCAACGCCGGGCAAGTATTTTTTGCCTATCAGGAAAACCAGCTGGGCACCGGCCATGCCGTTCAATGCGCGTTACCGTCATTGCCTGCCGATATTGAAAACGTCATTATTCTTTGCGGTGATGTCCCGTTAATCACTGAGCAGACATTGACTTCACTGGTAGATGCCCATCTAAACGGTCAATATGCGGTGACGGTTTTGGGCGTAAACCTGGAAGATCCCAGTGGATATGGCCGTGTGGTGACCGACGGCAATGGGGACGTGGTAAGAATTGTTGAGGATGCCGATGCAGCGGCCTCTGAAAAATGCATATCGACCATCAATTCCGGGGTTTACTGTGTCCACCGGTCCTTTCTGGAGGGCGCGATCACCCGGCTGAAATCGGATAATGCCCAGAACGAAATCTATTTAACCGATATCATTGAAATCGCAACGCATTCAAAGCGACCCGTCGGTATGATGCTTGCCGAAAAACATACCGAATTGCTAGGCATTAATACACTGGAAGAGCTCAAGCGGGTGGAAGCCCTGTTAGATGATCAATGAAAAACGCTTGACTTTGAAATTTCAGAAATATTATAGGAATAGTATAGAAGAGGTGTAAATTGGATATCGATGATGTGATGCTCCAATTTGATGAAATCGAACAAAAGGTCGGCAAGCTGGTTGATCAGTACAAAACGCTTGAATCAAAAAACGCTGAACTTGCCGAAAAAGTTGAAACCTTAGAGGAAGAACTCAGAAAAAAAGCTGAAACGGAAAATACATTTTCGGAACAAAAGGCGTTAATTCGGTCAAAAATTGATGGGCTTTTGTCTAAACTCAATGAGTTAGGCGCGAATTCGTCGGGTCAGTAACGACCGAACAAATTAAATTCGCAATGGATCTTTGTGGAACAGCTGATAACAATCGAACTCTTGGATGAAAAGTTTCAATTCAAGGTAGATGAGGGCCATGTAAATCCGAGGGAGGTTGCCGAGTATCTGAGCGCTGAAATCGAATCCGTGTCAGAGCAATTTCCCAAACATGCATTAAGAACAAACAAACTCGCAGTCGTGGTATCAGCCGCATTGAATATCACCAAACAATATTTTGAACTAAAAACGAATCATTCAGAGGTCGTTGCGAATGTCGCCGATCGGACATTAAAACTGGATGATTTACTTGATAAAATCAATTATTAGGGTTGTTCGGTTCGCTGTTGTCTTGGCCTGTCTGGATAAAGTTTGACGCCTGATGAAAACGTGCTTAGATTGGGTATAAAGGATTTAGCCCCTGCCGGGTACGTGATTGAAAAATACCCCTTGACCCAACATGTATTTAAACGGGAGCCTTCCCTGGTTTCGGTGTGCATGTTCTGCAATCGCAGAAAAGCCTAAAGAAGCTATAAGGCGCCCACTTGGTCGAATCCGGATCAAGGTTAATTCAACACGGCCGGGCGGGGGTCCTTTTTAACTTTAAAGCCTTTGAGTCCCTTCCTTTTTCATTTCTGCAGAGCCATCGATCGTATGTCTCCAATTTAGCCTCTGGGTATAACCTAAATTGAGCGATTTTTTTGTGCTTGAACTAATCTGCCGAATCACTTGGTGGTATCGGACACCGTGAAAAACGGATTGTATTTATTATAAGGGAGTGGATCCATGGAGGGGATATATATATTAATGTTTCTACTGGGTGGCGTCCTGGGCTTTCTGGGATCCCAGATGATCCGGGAGCGGTTTGCCGCCCAAAAAATTAAAGACGCTGAGGACAAAGCGGCTATGATTGTCGATTCAGCGGAGCGAAAAGCCGACTCATTGGTCAAGGAGGCCCAGCTTGAAGCCAAAGATCGGCTTTTTAAAATGAAAAGCGATTTTGATGCTGAAACCGCGGAATCCCGTTCGGAGCTGAAAAAACACGAAAAACGGCTGCAACAAAAAGAGGAAAACTTAGATAAGAAGAACGAACAAATTGAACTTCAGGAAAAGGAGGCCACGCGAAAGCAGAAAGAGCTGCAAAAAAGGGAATCCGAAGTTCAGGGGATCGAAAAGAAATATAACGAATTAATCGATCAGCAGCGCAAACAGCTCGAGGAAATCTCCGGGTTGACAGCGGAGGGCGCCAAGGATCTGCTTCTTCAGTCAATGGAGAACGAGGCCCGTCATGAGGGGGCAAAATTGATTAAACGGGTGACCGCCGAGGCCAAAGAAAATGCCGACAAGGAAGCCAAAAAAATCATGGCTTCTGCCATTCAGCGCTATGCCGGGGATTTCGTGGCGGAGCGGACGGTTTCCGTTGTCCAGCTGCCGGACGATGAAATGAAGGGGCGTATCATCGGCAGGGAAGGACGAAATATCAGGGCGTTGGAAGCAGCCACGGGGATTGACCTGATCATCGATGACACCCCGGAAGCGGTCATCCTATCCGGTTTTAACCCGGTTCGGCGGGAGGTCGCCCGTATTTCCCTGACGCGGCTGATTGAGGATGGCCGAATCCATCCGGCGAGAATCGAAGACATCGTGGAAAAGGTAAACAACGAGGTTGAGGCGACCATTAAAGAGGCCGGAGATCAGGCGGCCTTTGACCTTGGCGTCCACGGGATCAGCAATGAACTGATCAAATATCTGGGCCGGTTGAAATACCGCACCAGTTATGCCCAGAATATGCTCCAGCATTCTATCGAGGTCGGTTTTCTATGCGGGGCCATGGCATCGGAGCTTGGATTGAATGTCAAGCTGGCCAAGCGGATGGGCCTGCTCCATGATATCGGCAAATCCATTGACCATGAGGTAGACGGCTCGCATGCGGAAATCGGCGCCCGACTGGCTAAAAAGTGCGGCGAATCGTCCAAGGTCGTGCATGCGATCGCCGCCCATCACGAGGAGGTCCAGCCCGAGTCGGTCTATGATCTGCTGGTCCAGGCCGCTGACAGCCTTTCAGGCGCCCGGCCCGGCGCCCGCAAAGAGCTCTTGGAAAACTATATCAAGCGCCTTGAAGAGCTTGAAGCCATTGCCAACGATTTTGACGGCGTCTCCAATGCCTATGCCATTCAAGCCGGCCGCGAATTGCGCGTGATAGTTGACGGCGGGAACATTTCGGATGAGGATGCGACGCTCATGAGCAAGGACATCGCCAAAAAAATCGAGGAGACGCTGACATTTCCCGGCCAAATCAAGGTAACGGTAATCAGGGAAACGCGGGCTGTTGAGTATGCCTATAAATAAGGGGCTGTGATGACTGTACTGGATATTCTAAAAGAGCGCGGATTCGTTGAAAATACAACGCATGACAAAGAGCTGACCGACCATTTTGATGCCGGCAACGTGTCCTGCTATATCGGATTTGATCCCACGGCGCCCAGTCTTCATGTGGGCCACTTACTGCCGGTAATGGCGCTTGCCCACATGCAGCAAAAGGGGCACCGCCCCATTGCCCTGGTGGGAGGCGGCACCGGTCTAGTGGGCGATCCGAGCGGTAAAACGGAAATGCGGCAGCTGATGACCGTTGAAACCGCCAGGGAAAATGCAGCGGGCGTCAAACGGCAGTTGTCCCGCTATATTGATTTTTCCGCAGGCAATGCCCAAATGGTGAATAATGCGGACTGGCTGGTTGGGCTGGAGTATATCCCCTTTCTTCGGGATATTGGCCGGCATTTTTCAGTCAACCGCATGATCAAGGCGGAAAGCTATCGGGCGCGGCTGGAATCCGAAGAAGGCCTTAATTTTATTGAATTCAACTATATGCTTCTTCAAGCCTATGACTTTTTGAAACTATTTGATGATTTCGGCTGCCGGGTGCAGATGGGCGGCAATGATCAGTGGGGCAATATTGTGGCCGGCATTGAACTGATCCGCCGGATGCGCCAGGAAGAAGCCTACGGAATGACATTTCCGCTGATCACCACGAGCAGCGGCGCCAAGATGGGAAAGACCGCCAAAGGGGCAATATGGCTGGATGCCGAGCGCACATCCCCTTATGAGTATTATCAATACTGGGTTAATACGGACGATCGGGACGTAAATCGTTTTTTATCGCTTTTTACATTCCTGCCGATCGAGGAGATTCAGGAAGCCCAGAACCTGCAGGATTCGGAGTTAAACAGCGCCAAGGCCGTTTTGGCCTATGAGGCGACGCGGCTCTGTCACGGCCAAAAAGAGGCGGAAAAGGCATTTAATGCGGCAGCGTCGGTATTCGGGGCCAGGACAACTCCGGCATCGATTCTGCCGTCCAGTTCAATTCCCAGGGGAAGCGGGCAGAAGGGGACGGACACATCCGTACCCTCATCCGTGATTCAGGCGCCTGACTTAACCCACGGTATCCCGGCATTTAAGTTGTACCAGCAGGCTGGCCTCGCCCAGTCCGCCAGTGCCGCGCGCCGGTTAATCGAGCAGGGCGGGGCATATATTAACGGACAGCGGGTTGAATCAACCGATTATATGGTTACATTAAATGACGCCGCATCGGATGAGATCATGTTGAGGGCCGGCAAAAAAAAATATCACAAAATTATTATTTCTCGCTCGAATTCCTGTTGACAAGCCGGGGCTCATATAATACAAAACAATTTTCAGCAACGCATCTCTTGATTTTTTCAAACCGAAAAAACTTGACGCGACGATTCTTTTCATTATTATATTATTTATAATGGATAACTGTTTCCTTGAAACAGTTTTTTAGGCCTTTGATCTTTGAAAACTAAATAGTGGTAAGACAGAGCCGGGTCCAAGTACGAGTAGAGACGAGCCATCCTGTAAGGGGTGGTTATTAAGGATTTATAGGATTAACTGGAGAGTTTGATCCTGGC
>Ga0209947_1000036_pt1 | contig 58245 bp, 53 predicted proteins | sample SalPonR2_B_D2_MG_FD_185706 | JGI IMG/M metagenome (GOLD analysis project Ga0209947, IMG submission 185706) | Salt pond soil microbial communities from South San Francisco under conditions of wetland restoration - Salt Pond MetaG R2_B_D2_MG... ...
ACCTTCCCGTCCCGATCGATCTCGCCCGCCTCGATCATGCGCAGCCAAGCCGAGTGGGTGGCCGCGCCTTCCGGGCACATCAGGATGCCTTCTTCCGATGCGAGCGACTTCCAGGACCGCTCGATCTCCGCCTCGCTGACGGCAATGGCCCGGCCGCCGGACTCGCGAACGGCGCGCAGGATCAGGAAGTCCCCGACGGCCTGAGGCACGCGGATGCCGGCGGCGACGGTGGACGCATCTTCCCATCGCCGGGCAAACGCCTCGCCCGCTTCGTATGCACGCACCATGGGCGCGCAGCCTTCGGCCTGAACCGCGATCATCTTCGGCAGCGGACCCTCGATCCAGCCCAGCTCGCGCATCTCGGCAAACGCCTTCCACATGCCGATCAGCCCGGTACCGCCGCCGGTCGGATAGAAGATCGCGTCGGGCAGCGTCCAGCCCCACTGCGCGGCGAGCTCCAGGCCCATGGTCTTCTTGCCTTCCAGGCGGTAGGGTTCCTTGAGCGTCGAGACGTCGAACCAGCCTTCTTCCTTCGCGCGTTCGGCCAGCAGCTTGCCGCAATCGTCGATGTAGCCGTCGACCTCGACCACCTCGGCGCCGCACAGGCGGGTCTCGTCGATGTTCATGCGCGGGGTGTCGGCCGGGCAATAGACCAGCGACTGCATGCCCGCGCGCGTCGCGTAGGCGGCCAATGCCGCACCGGCGTTGCCGTTTGACGGCATGCACAGTTTGTTCAACCCCAACTCACGCGCCATCGCGACGGCCAGCGCCAGGCCGCGCGCCTTGAACGAGCCGGTCGGTAAACGCCCCTCGTCCTTGACGATGAGGTTGGGCGCCGAATTCAACGGAATCAGCGGGGTGTCGATCTCGCCCAGCCGCGGCACACGAGCGAAGTCGCCGGCCGGCAGCAGTTCCCGCCACTTGTAGAATCCGCCGTCGCGCGACGCTATCTCGTCGCGGTCGACTGAGGAAGCGATCTCGGCCAGCCGGTATCTGACCAGGAGCGGCCGACCGGCATCGGATAGACGGTAGACCTGCCCGGCCTCGTAGCGCGTGCCCTCGAGACTGCATTCAAGGCGGGAGACGTATGGGTTCATCGGCGGTCGGCTCGCTTGCTGACTGGAACTCAATAGCTCCGAAGCATATCAGCCGCCGGATATTCTGTGACCGCAGCCGATACGGCCGCGGATTCCGGTCAGCGGCTGGTCGTCGAACGTCCGCGAACCATGCCCATGACCTGCCCCATGTCCAGCGTCTGTGCCTTCTGCTCGATCTGCGGCAGGTATTCCTGCTGCATCTGCTTGGCCGGTCCGAGCGTTTCCTGGAACGTCGTGCGCAGTAGTTCGGTGCTCATCTGGCGCCCGCCGGCGTAATAGCGCCGGGCGACCTGGCCCAGCGCATACGTGGTGGCAAACGAAAATGCCATGCCGGTTGCGGTACGGCCCAGCCGGCCAACGCCACGGCCGGCAGCGGCCCGGAACAACCCGCCGATCAGCTTGCGGCCGAACTGCTCGATGTACTGCGAGGTCACGCCGACGCCCATCGTGGCCAAGAGCTCCTTGATGTGGCCGCGGTCCAGTTCCACGCCGTGGCGCTGACCGATCTCGTAGACCATCTTGATCTGCAGCGGAATGACCGCCATCGACGCCCAGGACTGCGGCAGTATTTCCAGCGCGCCGTTGAGAATCGAATAGTTCAGCACGGACTTGTCGATCGCCGCCTCGTCCACCGCGGCCGGCGCTTGCGGCATCGATGCGGTGGCGGGAACCGTCGCGGGCGCGGCCGCCTCGGTCATTTCGATGACCTGCTCGGCCTCGCGCTCGACTTCGTCGGCCTCGCTACTATCAAGATCCAGCAGTGCACGCAGCCGGTCAAGAAATTCGCGCTCCGCTTTCACCATCCGGCCGTCCGCATCGCAAACGCCCACCGCCAGCTCATAGGCCAGGTGCCTCTCACCGTGCCCGGTCAGCACGGCGGCGGCGTCTTCCAGCGAGACCCGTTTGAGCAAGACATCCTGGTAGACACGGTGCGCGTCGGGGCCGTCGCCGTCGGCTGCGAGCGTCTCGGCGATCCTTCGGAACTCCTCGCGTTCGGCCTCGTGCTTGCCGCCATCGGCGAACGCCGTGTGCAGTGCAATGGCGAGGATGGCGGCATCACGGTCGAGTGTGGTAGTCAAATCGTACTCCAGGAAACGGCAGACAGGTTCTTGTGGTAATGGTGTCCGGCTTTGCCGTGTTCAAGTCACATTCGCGCAAAATCCAGCCGATGCCTGTCGGGAGAGGCTCGTTACTGCGGCAAGTAGCTCGAGCCGATCTTCAGCCCGGGTCACTCGTCATCCGAGACCATCCCCGCAATCCGCCAGAAAGCGTCGGGCCGGTAGAGCCGGTTGCTGTTAATTCCCGCTACAGAAACCGATTGTGCGGGGCCTCCTCTTGCGCCTCATAGGTGCTGAAGGCGTGGCCGATGCAGCCGAACACCTCGATGATGTTGTGGACCTCCACCTGGTAGAAATCGCGCCAGGCCATCTTGCGCTCGAAATTATCCACGTAGTCGCCGGCGGCGGAAACCAGCGCATAACGCTCCGTGATCAAGGACCGGATCTGTTCTATTTCGCTCATGCCAATCCCTTGAACTCGCGGTTACTCATATTGAAAGCACACCGGAGCAGGCTGATCCGGCCGCGCCCAAAAGGACCGGATGCACGCCCGGATGCTAAGATTCCGATCAAACCGGCGGTGGATCAGTTCGCAATGGCCTTGTATGCCGCGGGTCTGCAGGAATTACATAAGATATGACGCACGTTCCCAAGCTGCGCCGGCTGGTCGAAATCTTCTTTCTGGTGCTGTCTGTCCTGCTGATCGCCTGGGCCGTTGCGCTACGCGTCGATATCGTCAACAGCACGTTCGGGCAGGCAATCAACTGCGAAGCCTGCTTCACAGGATCGGTGATTCTGAACGATCTTGGACTCATCAGTGTCCTGTCGTTACTTTTGATCGCTTCGCTGGCGCTTCGAAACGCCTTCGTGTTTATTCCGCTCCGCCTGGCGTTTCTCGCGGGAATCATCGTCTACCTGATGGATGCGTTGCTACTCGATAGCTTCTTCGTCCGGCTTCGGCTCGATGACCTGGTTGTCTACGGCCGGCATGTCACCCTGCTTTGGCGCCATGTCATGGAGACGGAGATGCTCTCCTTTACCCTCATCGGCCTGCTATGTCTCGTTGGCTTCCTTGGGGCGCTCTCGTTTGTTCCGCCCTCGGATTTCTTGCGCATAAAGGTATTCGGAATCGCCGTCGTTTTTCCGTTGGCCGGGATTTTCGTGCATCTCACTGTGCAACCGTCGTCCTATGTCCACGACTGGGCAATGCGGAACGTCGCTGCCGTGAACTTCAATGTCGGGGTCACCAAGCAATACTCAGAGTCGTTCAGGAATACGCTGATGGCCGGGGAGGCGCAGCAGGATAGTCAAGTATGCAAACGCGGCATGGATTCATCCCCGAACATTGTGTTGCTGATTCTCGAATCATGGTCGCCTTACCAGAGCAGGCTGCAGGGCGGAATCAACGACTGGACGCCGAAAATCGACGAAATCTCGCGCAAATACGCCTGGTTCAGCCGGATGCACGCCGGTGGTTTCAGCACCAACGAAGGACTTATCTCGCTGTTCACCGGCCTGGAATACGTTTCCCCCCAGCAACCATTCTTCCAGATTCGACCCTTCCAGACCGCATGGGATACGCCGCTTCGATTGCCGGAGATTCTTCGCGATGATGCCGGCTACTTCACTGCCTTTCTGACGTCTGGAAACCTGTCGTTCGCGCAGAAAAAGGCCTGGATCAACACCCTGGGCTTTTCACACGTGGAGGGTCACGACCATCCCGGCTATGACACGGTGGAAAAGAGACACCATTTCGACTCGGTCAACGACCGGGTGCTCTACCAGAGAAGCGTTGAATTCATCAAGGATCTTGCCGCCAGTTCGCAACCGTTCTTCATCACCATAGAAACGGTTTCGACACATCACCCGTACCGTCATCCGCAAACCGGCGAACGTTCCGAGGAAGCCGTTTTCCGCTACATGGACGAGACCGTATGGGAGTTCTATGCCGCGCTCGAATCTTCCGGATTCTTCGACAACGGCATCCTGGTAATGGTGAGCGATCACCGCGCGATGATCCCGATCACGAAGGCCGAGCAGCGCGCTTTCGGGCAGGCGACCGCTTCACTCGTTCCATTGGTCGTTGCCAGCCGCGATACGCGCGGAATGGGCGAAATCAAACAGCGGTTCCACCAAAGCGATCTGCCCGCATCGTTCGACGCGCTGACCTCGAAAACACATTGCCACCGCGGCCCTTACCGGAACATCTTTCGAACGCAGGCCACGGCCGCAAGATGTGTTTACCACGCGCGTGGAGATGACCGCGACCACATAGACGCGTTCTGTCCCGACGGTAATTACCTGGTCAAACTGGATGGCGACGACACGCGAGTCATCGAACCCGGCAATGTCGACGACGACATCGCGCGGAAAATAGTCAATCAGATCAACATCCACCGAATCAGGGGCGCCGAGCGGACCCGGCGTCTCGAACAAAGCGGCTTCTTCGAGGCGGAATCAGTCAACTAAGGCATCGCAGCCGACTGCATGAAGCCCCGTGCCTTGAAAGTTGCAGAATGAGTGCCGGGGCACACTGGGAGCTCGGCATTAACTGAATTGGTGAAAACGGTGCCCGCTGGATGCAGAAAGCCCCCGAATGACGGGGGCTCTCGATTTCTGCACGTTTGCAGACGCCTCGCAAGAGACGTCGAAGCCTTATGCCTCGAAGTGGGCCTTCAGCTTCTTCATCGCCACCGCCTCGAGCTGCCGGATCCGCTCGGCGGAAACGCCGTACTTGTCGGCGAGTTCCTGCAGTGTGATCTTCGGGTCGATCAACCAGCGCGACTGGATGATGTCCTTGGAACGATCATCGAGTTCGTCCATGCCTTCGAACAGCACTTCATGATAGTGATCTTCAAGGTCGTCGCTTTCGGCAGCCAGATCCGGCGAATTCGAGTGGCTTTGGAGGAAGGCGGCCGGGGCCAGATACGGCTTGTCTTCATCGTCGTCGGAAGTGAGGTCGAAACCGACATCCTGGCCTGATAGCCGGGATTCCATTTCCATGACCACTTCGGGCTTGACGTTAAGGTCCTCGGCCACCCTGTTGACCTCGTCCTGGTTCAACCACCCGAGGCGCTTCTTCGATTTGCGCAGGTTGAAGAACAGCTTGCGCTGGGCCTTGGTGGTCGCGACCTTGACGATACGCCAGTTGCGCAGCACGAATTCATGGATTTCGGCCCGAATCCAGTGCACGGCAAAAGACACCAGCCGCACGCCCTGATCAGGATCGAAGCGCTTGACGGCCTTCATCAAGCCGATATTGCCTTCCTGGATGAGATCGCCCAGCGCCAGGCCATAGCCTGAATAACCGCGTGCGACGTGCGCCACGAAACGGAGGTGCGACATGACCAGCATGCGCGCCGCGTCCAGATCTTCTTCGCCATGGAAGCGACGGGCAAGACTCTGCTCCTCTTCGAGGGTAAGCACCGGGATGCGGTTGACTTCCTGCATGTACGCATCCAGAGAGCCGGTGCCGGCCGGGGCCAACAGATGACTTGGTACAAGATCTTTCGACATTCAAAACTCCTCTGAATCAGACTCTCGATTATATCAAGGAACGCTTGATTTTCTCAAATCAGGATCAATATCATCCTGTATAGGTTCAGGCCTTTTGAACACGGCCGTCGCAGGAAAGTTCCCGGCGCGGACTCAGGGGTTGATACGCGCCAGCTGCCGGGAAACCGCGACCCAGGCGCCGACAATGCCGAGCGCGCCGCTTCCGGCCAGCATCAGGCCCAGTAACTGGGTCGAGGGCGCGACCATCTCGGCCGTTGCACCGTAGGTCGCCGCAAGCGCCTCGACCGGCGCCCTGAGCATCCACAGCCCGGCATGCACGGCCAGCCACGCCAGCATCGCACCGCCCAGCCCCATCCACAACCCGGAATACAGGAAGGGTCGGCGGATGTAGCCCGGTGTTGCCCCCACCAGCGCAAGAATCTCGATTTCCTCGCGCCGGCGCTGAATCTCGGTACGGATATTGTTGGAGATCACGAACAGCACGCTCGCGGCGAAAAGCGCCGCCAGAAGGATAACCAGGCGCGAAAAGACGCCCAGAATCGCGTCCAGCCTGCGCACCCAATCGAGGTCCACGACCACCATGTCGACGCGATCGGCCCTCCGCAACCGCTCGGCCAGCTCGGCGATATCGACGGTCGAGTTCGGTGTCACCTCCAGTACCCAGGGCAGCGGGATGTCGCCGACGTCGAAACGATCCAGCCCGGAAGCGCCCGCCAGCTCACGCATACCCGCATCCGGGCTCACCGGATCCACTGCCAGTATGTTGCGCCAGTTTGATAGCCTGGAGGCCATCCGGCGTGCGCCGTCTTCACCGGCATCGACCTCGAGAAATACACTGATGCTGTCGAGCCGGTCCAGGTTGTCGTGCACCGCCTCGAGGTTGACCAGCGCTGTGTTCAAGCCCAGAGGCAACGTAAGCGCGATGGCCAGCACCGCGATGGTCAACAAGCTGGTGACCGGATTACGCACCAGCGTACCGACAGACGACAGCAGACTGTACGCGTGGCGGCGCGCCCAGGCGCGCAGTTCGCCGCGACCGCTATGGTCCTTCCTGCTCACGTACGCGCCCTGCTCATGCGACTGCCCCGCCATCGTCCCGGCGACGGCCGTTGTAGCTGCGGTCGTCGACCATACAGCCTGACTTGAGTACCAGGGTACGCCGGCCCAGGCGTTCGACCAGGTCCAGATCATGGGTGGCGATCAGCACCGTGGTCCCAAGCTCGTTCAGCGTGCAGAACAGCCGCATCAACTCTTCGGAAAGCTCAGGATCGAGATTGCCGGTGGGCTCGTCGGCCAGCAGAACAGGCGGCTTCGCGATCATCGCGCGCGCGATACCGACGCGCTGCTGCTGTCCGCCGGAAAGCGACGGGATAAGCGTTTTTTCCTTGTCCAGCAATCCCACCAGGTCGAGCGCAGCGCGCACCCGGCGCCGGATCTCGCTCCAGGAAAATCCCGCGATCAATAGCGGCAGCGCGACGTTGTCGAGCACTTTTCTATCGGTCAGCAGCTTGTGATCCTGGAAGATCACGCCGACCTTGCGCCGCAGTTTCGGAATTTGCCGGGACGAAACACGCCCGATGTTCTTGCCGTCGAACAGCACCTGGCCGCGACTGGGGCGCTCCAGAACCGCGATCAGACGCAGCAAGGTGCTCTTGCCTGCGCCGGAATGACCGGTGAGAAACGCCATCTCGCCGCGCTCAAGCTCGAAATTGACGTCCGACAGTGCCTGTACACCGCCCGGATACCGCTTGGCGACGTGTTCGAACCTGATCATTGCAGGGCACTCGGTTCGGTCATGACAACAGCTGGCTCATATTCATGATCGGCAAAAGAATCGCCAACACGATATAAAGCACCACCAGCCCCACCAGCAGTATGAGAGCTGGTTGCAGCACGGCCATAAGTACCTGCCCTGCGTCCTGCAGATCCGACTCCTGGAGTTCTGCCGCGTGCTCGAGCATGTCGCCGAGTTCGCCGGCCTGCTCGCCGCCGTGGATCAGCCTACGGGTGAGCGGCGGCAACCACTCTATGGGTTGCATGGCAGCCGATATCGACGCACCTTCGCGAACCCGCGCCGCCGCCGCTTCGAGATCGGCGCGAACCTTGCGGTTGGAAATGACTTCCGAGGCGGCTTTCAGCGCTTCCACGGCCGGCACGGAACTGCTGACCAGTATGGCCAGTGTACGCGCGAACAGGGCCGCGGCCTGGGCCCGCACCAGTCCACCCGCCACCGGCAGCTTCAACAGTGCACGGTCCACCCGCATACGCGGTCCCGGGAGGCGCAACAGTGCCGCGCCCGCGAATATCAGTCCAACCAGGAACAGTGCCACCAGCCAGCCATAGCTGGACACGAACGAAGAGATTTCGAGCAGGCTGCGGGTCATCAGCGGCAGCTCCTGATCGGAATACTCGAAAACGCTGACCACGCGCGGCACGACGAAACCCAGCAGTCCCCAGACAACGCCCAGCGAGATCAGCGCCAGCAGCAGCGGATAGACGAGTGCCACGGAAAGGCTGCGCGCCAGCGCCAGACGGCGTTCGGCGTGGCGGGCCAGTCGGGCGATGACCGAATCGAGCTTGCCGGCCTGCTCGGCGGCGGCAATCGAGCATGTGTACATCGGCGGAAAAAGCACTGGCTGCTCGGCCATTGCATCCGACAGCGGCCTGCCCTCCAGCACCCGCGCCCGGATCGAGGCAAGCGGCCGATTGACGCGCCTTGAATCGGTCTGGTCGGCGGCCAGCAAGAGCACCTCTTCCAGCGGCAAACCGGCCTTCAACAACGCCGCCATCTGGCGCAGAATCAGCGCGCGCTCGCGACCCATGCGTGTACTGCCGCGACCAGCGGGCCTGGCGCGCGCGACCAGATGCACCTCAAGCGGTACCAGGCCGCGCTCGCGCAGCTGCTGGCGCGCCATGCGCGCGGTGTCAGCCTGCACCACCCCGCCGACCTGACGGCCCTTGTCCATGGCCTGGTATTCAAACGCCGCCATCGGGCCCTCCAGACCGAATCACATCCGGCTTGGCGAATAATTCGCGAAGCGGATTGAACGAGTGGCCGGGCAGCCGGCCGTGCTTGCGCTCGGCCAGATCCGTCGCGGCGCGCGCCAGCGCCATGAAAAGGTCGTTTTCAGCCACGCCCGGCGTGGACGCGAGTCTTTCGCAGAGCGCCCGATCACCGCGCTCGATGGGCCCGGTCAGCGCCTGCAGGGGGCCGACACGTTCGATATTGGCCAGACCGGCACGCTGCAGCGCAACGATCACCTTCAGGGCCGGTTCGGGCGCCAGCCCGGCCGATTCGGCAAGACCCAGCGCCAGGTCGTCGAGCACGTTGAGGAAGTTGCTGGCCGCGATCGTGGCCGCGTGGTAGCGCCGCTTGTCGACCGGACTGAATCGCATGGTCTCCGCACCGATTGCGGCAAATGCCTGCAGCACCCGATCCAGCACCTCGTCATCACCCTCCCCTAAAGCATAGCTGCCGGGAAACGTTTCGACCGCACGGGCTGGATCGCTGAAAGGGCATACCGGGTGAACCGAGGCCACCAGGGGCCCGATCGGTCGCAGGACTTCCGCCGGCTCGGCCCCGGAGACATGAAATACGAACGCGGGGCCGGCCTGTGCCTGGCCCGTATGTTCATCAATCGTTTCGGCTGTCTTCTCGGCTACCGGGACCAGCCGGCCGTCGGGCACAGCCAGCATAAGCCAGTCTTCGGCATCGATGCGCCCCAGGGTTTCGGCTGCGCGGCCCTGACCGATGAATTCAACTGCCGCCTGCGCGCTTTCGACGCTGCGGTTGACTACCTGCCCGATGGAGAACGTGCCGGCATCCGCCCAGAGCCTTGCCAGGCTTCGCCCGACCCGGCCGCAACCGACGATATGCAGCGTCACTGCCACCGGTCGCGGGCCTCACGCCACGGTTGGCCCGGATCCTCGTCGAATGGCTCCTCGTCCTCCCAATCGTAGCGTTTCATTGGCGGCTGGTCCCAGTTGCGGTAGCGCAGTGCCATACCGATGCCCAGTACAAGCCCGCTGGCGTGCAGTTCCCAGCTCATGGTGGGGGCGGGACCAGCCGGCAGCACGCCCCAGATCATCGAGCCGTACATGAACCAAACCACCAGTGCCGCCCCAATGGAACGCAAGTCGCGCCGTATCACGCCGGAGATGAACACGAAAGCCAGGAGTCCATAGATGACGCCGCTGGCGCCTATATGCACGCTGCTTCGGGCGAATATCCAGGCCAGCAGACCGGAACCGATCCAGATCGCAGGCAGCGCGCGCAGTGCGGAATTCGGGTAGAGAAACAGCATCATCGTCCCGCCGATCAACAGCGGAAGCGTGTTGGAGCCGATGTGGCCCAGGTTGTAATGCAAAAGCGGCGTAGTGACCAGACCAAGCAGGCCGATCCCTTCACGCGGAATCAGCCCGTAGCGGATCAGCCGGATGCTCGAGAACTGGTCGAACAGGAATATCGACCACATCACAACCACAAAGCCGACCACGATCTTCAGTGCCAGCACAAAATTGCGCCCGGCACGTGGCGAAGCGGTGTACTCGGGGTCAGGCACATGCACCCGCATCAGGAATCATCTCCAAGACCGGCCCGGTGCTGTTCGAGTGGTGCGGCAATTGCCGTGCGGGTGCGCAAACAAAGCTCGGCAGCGGCTTCGTCCGTCAGCCCGGATCCCGGCTGGATCGGTGGATGAATCACAAGCCTGGCACGACCCGGTCGAATGCGAAAAGATCCCGGCCTCAGCAATTCTCGCGTCCCGATCACGGTCATCGGCAACACCGGGAGGTTGCGGTCGACGGCCACCCGGAACGCGCCCTTGCGAAATTTGATCAGTTCGCCACTGCGGCTGCGCGTGCCCTCGGGGAAGAACAGGACGCCGGTGCCTCGCGGCAGCCGGCCCACCGCGCTGTTGATCGCGTCACGGGCCTGGTCGGGATTGCCTCGATCGATGAAGATATGGCCGATGGCGCGGCAACCCTGGGCGATGAAAGGCAGCTTTCCGATCTCGGACTTCATGACCCAGCGCAGATCCAGACCACAAAAACCATAGATCAGCGGAATGTCATACTGGCTCTGGTGATTGGCCACGACCACATAACTCTGGTCGGGATCGATGTGCTCGGCACCCTCGATCTCCACGCGCATCGGGGTCAGGTACGCAATGACCCGCGCCCAGCGCGCGGCTACTCCGAGGTTGGCCTGGCGCTGCAGCCCGAACGCACACATCACGATAGCGATAAGTGCAGCTATCACCGTGAAGATCGCGGTGGCCGGGATGAGTACCAGCCACTGCCATAGCGGGTAAAGCACCAGCGACCAGTGTTCGGACGCACCGGGCAGGCGCGCACCGGAATCGATTCGACTGCTTTCTTCCATGCCGCGATTCTAACCTGCTCGAACGTCGCGCCCCGGCCTGGCGCAGACCGTTCGGATCTTGCGTGCTTCAACCATGACGAAGATAGGCCAGCAATGCCCTGAACTCATCGGCGCGAAGTTCGTCACAAAAAAGGAAAGCACGCTGTGTCGAACCGTCGGGTGCGGCGAGCTTGAGCGCAATGAACAGCCCGGTGACGGCCTCTCCGCTCAGGTTGCCGCGCAGCCCGTCGAGCGAGGGGCTGCCGCTTCGATCGAGCTTGATGGTGTGCGGCGCGGGGCCGGCCAGGCTGCGGTAAGCCACCAGTGCCACGGCCAGCGGTAGCAGAATCCTGGCTGCCGTCGGCAAGCCGGAAATGACGATGGAAACAACGGCAAGCAGGGAAATGAACGTTACCGCCAGCGGCCTGATGCGCCCGCGGCGTGTCTGCAATTCAGCCGCCAAGCCCGCCCCGCTCGCGGTCTGCGGCAGTACCGGCGACCTGTTTGACGATGGCGGCCAGTTCGGGATCGTCCGGAATCGACCGCCCCAGGCACCAGTCCCAGAGCTCGTCGTCCTCGCAGCCCAGTAGGCGTTCGAAACTCGCCCGGTCGGAAACATCGGCCCCGGGCCAGCGCTCGGCCAGCCAGCGTTCCAGCAGCGTGTCGAGTTCACGCATGCCGCGGCGGCAGCGCCAGCGAAGGCGCGATGTCGTGGCAATATCCTGACTGGACAATGTCGATCCCATCGGAAACAGCGGCCTACATGCCCTGGCGCGCCAGCATCATCTTCTTGATTTCGGCAATTGCCTTGGCCGGATTCAGGCCCTTCGGACAGGTCTGTGCGCAATTCATGATGGTATGGCAGCGATAGAGCTTGAACGGATCCTCGAGTTCGTCCAGCCGTTCGCCGGTCGCCTCGTCGCGTGAATCGACCAGCCAGCGATAAGCCTGCAGCAAGACTGCCGGGCCGAGGTAGCGATCGCCGTTCCACCAGTAACTCGGACACGACGTGGTGCAGCACGCGCACAGAATGCATTCGTAGAGGCCATCGAGATACTCACGGTCTTCCGGCGTCTGCAACCGCTCCTTGTCGGGCGGCGCCGGGCTCTGGGTGCGGATCCAAGGCCGAATCGACGCATACTGGGCGTAGAAGTGCGTCAGGTCGGGCACCAGGTCCTTGATCACCGGCATGTGCGGCAATGGATAGAGCTTGACGTCGCCCTTGATCTCGTCGATACCCTTGGTGCACGCCAACGTGTTCGTTCCGTCGATATTGAACGCGCAGGAACCACAAATCCCTTCGCGGCATGATCGCCGGAAAGTCAGCGTCGGATCCATCTCGTTCTTGATCTTGATGATTGCATCCAGAACCATCGGACCGCAATCATCGAGGTCGACGTCAAAGCTGTCCATGCGTGGATTCTGACCGCTGTCCGGGTCCCAGCGATAAATGCGGAACGTCTTGACGTTGGTTGCAGCATCAGGCGCCGTGTAATGCTTGCCCTTGGTGATGCGCGAGTTTTTCGGGAGTCTGAATTCAGCCATTTCGCTACCGTTGTTTCGGGGTGTCGTGCGTTGTCAATGCCGCGCGTATCAGTAAGTCCGCTTCTTGGCGGGCACCACTTCAACATCGTCGGACAGCGTGTACATGTGCACCGGACGATAGTCGTTCCTTGTGCTTCCCTTGTCGTCGAACCAGATCAGGGAGTGCTTCATCCAGTTCTCGTCGTCGCGGTCCGGGTGGTCCTCGTGGGCATGCGCGCCGCGGCTTTCCTTGCGGTTCTCAGCCGAGATCATGGTGGTGACCGCGTTGCCCAGCAGGTTGCGAAGCTCGAGAGTCTCGACCAGGTCCGAATTCCAGATCAGCGAGCGATCCGAGACCTTGACGTCGTCGAACATGGCGCGCACTTCGTTGATGCGGTCGACGCCCTGCTTGAGACTGTCGTTGGTCCGGAACACCGCTGCGTCTTCCTGCATGACGCGCTGCATGCGATCGCGGATTTCGGCGGTCGAATTCTCGCCGTCCGCATTCCGGATACGATCGAACTCTCCGACAAGCCCGTCGACAATGCCTTCGGGAAGCGACGGATGAGACTGGTTGGGCTTTAGATTCGCGCCGCATTTCTTGGCGACAGCGCGACCGAAAACGATCAGGTCGAGCAGCGAGTTCGAGCCCAGTCGATTCGCACCATGCACCGAAACACAGGCGGCCTCGCCAATCGAATACAAGCCCGGCACGACCGAATCCGGATCGCCATCCTTCAACGTGACGACCTCGCCGTGATAGTTGGTCGGAATGCCGCCCATGTTGTAGTGCACGGTCGGCAACACGGGGATGGGTTCCTTTGTCACATCCACTCCGGCAAAGATACGCGCGGTCTCGGCGATCCCCGGCAGACGTTCGTTGATGACTTCCGGACCCAGATGCTGCAGGTTCAGGTGGATATGATCCTTGTTGTCGCCGACGCCGCGTCCTTCGCGGATTTCAATGGTCATGGACCGCGATACGACGTCGCGTGAAGCCAGGTCCTTGGCGTTCGGCGCATAGCGTTCCATGAAACGCTCGCCTTCGGAGTTGGTCAGATAGCCCCCCTCGCCCCGCACGCCCTCGGTAATCAGGCAACCGGCGCCGAACACGCCGGTCGGGTGAAACTGGACGAACTCCATATCCTGCAACGGCAATCCGGCGCGCAGCACCATGCCGTTGCCGTCGCCGGTGCAGGTATGCGCCGAGGTCGCCGACATGTAGGCGCGACCGTAACCGCCGGTGGCCAGGATGACCGCATGCGCGCGGAACAGGTGAAGCGTGCCGGTGGCCAGGTCCCAGGCCAGCACGCCGCGGCAGGTGCCGTCGTCGTCCATCACGAGATCGATGGCGAAGTACTCGATAAAGAACTGCGCTTCATGCTTGAGCGCCTGCTGGTAAAGCGTATGCAGGATCGCATGGCCGGTTCTGTCGGCCGCGGCACAGGTGCGCTGCGCGGTACCCTCGCCGAAGTGCGTGGTCATGCCGCCGAACGGACGCTGGTAGATCTTGCCCTTTTCGGTGCGCGAGAACGGCACCCCGAAATGCTCCAGTTCGATGACCGACGGGATGGCCTCGCGGCACATGTATTCGATGGCGTCCTGGTCGCCCAGCCAGTCCGACCCCTTGATGGTGTCGTACATATGCCAGCGCCAGTCGTCCTCACCCATGTTGCCGAGCGCGGCGCTCATGCCGCCCTGGGCCGCGACGGTGTGCGAGCGGGTCGGAAATACCTTGGTGACGCAGGCGGTATTCAGCCCGGTCGCGGCAAGACCCATGGTTGCCCGCAGGCCGGCACCGCCGGCGCCGACGACGACCACGTCGTATTCATGCTTTTCGATGTTGTAGCTGTGAGACATTCAGATTCCAGCGATTATTGTTCAGATTCCAGGCGATTGGATCGGCACAGGTCTGCGCTCTTGCATGCGCTCAGTCGGCGACGCGCGTGGTTCGAAGAAGCGCCTGCGATCGGCAGTCGATCTCAGCCGGCAAAAGCTACTTTCAAAATTGCAATCATCGACACGATCGCGCCGAGCAGCGCCGCTGCGGCGACCAGTATCTGGAGCGTCACTTCCAGCGCGCGCTGGTGCACATAGTCTTCGATAACGACCTGCATGCCGAGACGCGCGTGATAGAACGTCGAGCCGGCCAGCAGAACCGCCATGGAAGCGTTCCAGGGTGACGCGATCCAGTCGCGAGCCGCGGCGTAATCAGCACCGGCCAGCACGGCCAGCGTCCAGACCAGCCAGAGCGTCAGCGGCACCAGCAGGATCGCGCTGAAGCGCTGTGCCCACCAGTGGTGCACCCCGCTGCCGGCCGAGCCGTGATTGATCGCTCTTTCGAGCGGGTTGCGGAGCGTTTTCATAACAGGCCTCCCCAGACGATTGCCGTCAGGACGAACGCCAGGAATACCACCATCCAGCCGCTGGCGCGTGCTGGCTTGAGTTCCAGCATCGTGCCGGTATCCCAGAGAAGGTGGCGGATGCCGTTGAGCAGGTGATAGAAAAGCGCAAGGGTCCAGCCGACGAGCGCCACGAGCACCAGCGGCGCCGACATGAATCCGATCATCGACTGGTAAGCCTGTTCACCCTGAGCAAGCGCCACCAGCCAGGCCACCATGAGTACCGTGCCCACGCTGAGCAACACCCCGGAAATTCGATGCAGAATCGATAAAACCGAAGTCCACTGCGGACGGTAGACCTGGAGATGAGGCGATAGCGGGCGTTGATTGGTTTCCATTCTCAAAAAATCCATGGTTCGATTCAGTGCTTTCTCAAGCAGATATTAGAAGCGATCCGGCGCTTCAAGCCCGGATTCAGAAGTCGATGCAGCGACCGTTTTTCTCCCAGTCGCCGTAGCGAACCGGATCCGGACCCTTGCGACCGCCGATCTCGCGCGGCTGATTGGAAGAATCGTCAGGGCGATCGGCACGATCGTCATCGCGACCAGCCATTCCATCGCAACCAGGCGTTTCATGGTTTTCCATCTGCGTATCATCATGCTGATGGCCGTGCGGGCCCTCGACGCCGCGGGCGGGGGCAGATTTCGACGGCGTGCAAGCAGGTTCGGTATCATTCATGATCCCTTATTTTACCGACATGGTGTGATCGTATGTCACAGCTTGACCACATTCCTGCCTTTCGTCTGCGCGCCATCGATGTGACCGGGCCCGACGCAATTGCTTTCATGCAATCGCAACTGACCATCGATGTCGAGGCCATCGCCGATTCGCGGCTATATCCCGCCGCGTGGTGCAAGCCGGACGGCCGGGCCGATGCGGTGCTGCTGATTGCGGTCGAATCGGACAGAATTTGCCTGGTGTTGCCCGAAGCGCTGGTGGCGCCCACTCTCGAACGCGCGCGCCTGTTCAGCATCGGACGAAAGGTCGTTCTCGAACAAGACGTCGCTGCCCGCCCGACCGGTGTGCACTCCGCCAGCGAACAGCGCGCGCTGACGCTGGCGCTGGATCCGGATCGCGCGCTCTTGCTGGGCGACGACCCCGACGTTGGCGCCGAAAAAGCGGCGGACAGGCTTCCGGATGAATGGCTGCAGGCCGAAATCGAATGCGCGATGCCGTGGCTACTACCGGAGACCACAGGGGCGTATCTGCCGCAGATGCTGGGGCTGGACGCATTGGGGGGGCTCAGTTACAAGAAGGGATGCTTCCCCGGCCAGGAGGTCATCGCGAGAGTCCATTACCGAGGCCGGGTCACCCGCCGAACGTCGCGGTTTCGCCTGGATACCGATTCACCGCCGAACCCCGGCCGGGAGTTCGAGCTTGCCGATAAGCCGGCTCAGGTGCTCTACGCCGTTGCCGAACCCGCCAAGCCGGGCTGCGTGATCGGCCTCGCCGTGGTGGCGGCAGAAACCGAAAGCAGTGCGAAAATCGACATCGGACCGTCAACGGGAAGCCTGTTCTGAACAAATATCTTTGTGCTAACATTCGTTTCAATAATTGAACTTCTCATCAAGGACTTACGAGAAATAGTTCAACAATATAGACAAATGGGGTAGACAGACAAATGAACGAGTGTCATGACTATCGTCACCACGAGGTGGCGGGCTGCGTCCGTACCGTGCTGTGGGCAGCGCTTGTACTGGTCGCTTCGTCCGTGGCCCTGGCCCAGGACTCGACCGAACCGGCGCCGAATTCGCCGGCGACTGTCGAGGAAACGCCGGCCGAAGTGCAGGCCGGCGAATCGGATGCGACATCGGAAGTGCCGATGCAGTCACTGACCGGGCCGCTTGAAATACTGGTCAATCCCGTGTATCCGCCGGACCAGGCTCGCTTGGTCTATCAGCCACTGGTCGACTATCTCAACGATTCAACCGGGCTGGAAATCACCCTGGCGGTGGATCGCAACTTTCACCGCTACTGGCTCAACGCCAAGCGCAATGAAGTACCGCCGCTGATCCTCGAAGACGCGCACATGGCGGCCTGGAGGATGGTCAATTTCGACTACCAGCCGCTGGTCGCCCCGGCCTCGCCAACAACGTTTTCGCTGCTGACCACCGGCGCACTGGCCGACGACAGCCTCGACGATTTCGTCGGGCGCAGGATCTCAAGCCTGCCGTCACCCAGCCTCGGCTACCTGTTGCTGGCAAACTGGTTCGAGAATCCGCTGCAGCAACCGATTATCCTATCGACTGCCACGTCCTGGCTGGATGCTGTGGAAATGGTGTTCTCGGCCGAGGCCGATGCCGCAATCGCCCCCAACAACCTCGTGGCGCGTTACCCCAATCTCTACCCGGTAGCGACTTCGGCCGAGTTCCCGGGTCTCACGCTTTCGGCTTCGTCCGAGCTGCCTCCGGATGTCAGCCAGACACTGATCGACGCGATGACGGCCCTGCATGAAGACGAGACGCATCATGCCGCGCTGTTCGAACTGGATATCGATCGATTCGTCAGCGTGGATCCGGAAAGCTACGAAGGCCTGGAAGACTGGCTTTCGACGATCTTCGCGTTATAACGGCAGCCCGGAGCAATCAATCCGCGTATTCATCCATTCAAGGCACTTCCGGCACCGGACAGCAGCCGTCTCGGCCTTGCGGCCGCTCATCGGGCATTTTTTGGACGCGCGACGATATAGGCAATCCAGCCGGCATCCGCGTCACCCTGCTCGCTGGGCGTGTAGATGCCGTCGCCCTCGCCCGTTTCCTCGTCGGTGCCTTCCCAGTAAATCGTCGCGGATTCGGCGCCGGCTTCGAGCAGCAGTTCCCGTATCTCCGGCAGCGTCCATAGCCGCCAGTGATACACAAAGGCGTCGCGCATCTCCGAACCGTCCGGAAACTCGAAATGAATCCTGCAGGTCATGTGCTGGTTGATGGGATTGAATTCGGCCTGGTCCCAGACGTAGGTGAAGTCATCATGCTCGGTGCGCTCTTCCAGCTCCTGGTGCGCCTCGTATCCGCCGAAAGCATCAAGAAACAGCACGCCATCGGGCCTGAGCGCCCCGAGCGCGGCGCGGAAATAAGCGCGTAGCCGATCCCGGCTGGTGAACAGGTAATAACTGAAGTTCATGGCCAGCAACGCGTCGACCGGATCGGTGGCGGTATCCAGCACGTCGCCCCGGACCAGGCTGACCCGCTCGCGCGCACTCTTCCTGAGCGCGGAAACATGATGATCGCGGCCCCATTGCAGCGTGTCCTCGTCCAGGTCCACGCCGACCGCGGTGTGATCCCGCCCGCAAGCGACCCAGGCACAGGCGGTGTTGCCGGTGCCGCAGAAATCCTCCCGAATCGACTTCAGCGCGCGCCCGGTCAGTTGCTCGAACGTTTCGGAAACGAACTCCAGCTCGGACTCCGTATCCTGCACGCTGGCCTCGTAATACTCGTGCCGATCGGCCTGCTCAGCCATCGATTTCTTCTTGCCCTTCACGCTTGCCATTTCATTCCTTCAACTCGATTTCATACAAAACCGCCGAGCGCCTGAGGTCGAGGCTGGTATCGGCACAATTCGGCGCTGAGGGCCGTTGAGCGCGCGGTGGTCGGTGGCCGCCCCGAAACGGGGCCGGGGCAGACTCCACGCAGCGACCGCAATGCACATGTCAGTGCATGAGGATCGCGAACACCGCCGAGCGCCCTCAACCCGCCCCCAGCACTCGAAGGCGTCCTGAGACCGCGCGTGCCGGTGATCGCCGGAACGCAGGAACCACAATGCACATTCGAGTGCATGAGGATTCCGAGTACCGCCGAGCGCCGGCACGCGCGGTCTCAGGGCGCCCTGCCCCCAGAAATTGCGGGCCATGCGGATTGCAGGTATATGACCATCGACCAGATCGTCAACACCGCCGCCACCAGCAGCAGGATCTTTCCAATCATCAGCACGGGCAAGCCCAGCAGCGGCTCGCCATAAAGCAGAAAGCCGATCGCGACCATCTGAAAGATCGTCTTTGACTTTCCGACGTGCGAGACCTTGACCAGGGCCCGTTCGCCCAGCTCCGCCATCCATTCGCGAAGCGCCGAGATCGTGATCTCGCGCCCCATGATCACCGCCGCGGCGATCGCGATCATGATCTCCGGATGCCGTTGCACGATCAGGATGAGCGCCACGGCGACGATCAGCTTGTCGGCGACCGGGTCCAGGAACGCCCCGAACGGGCTGGTCAGGCCGTAGCGCCTGGCGATCCAGCCATCCGCCCAGTCGGTAATGCCGGCGGCGATAAAAATGCCCACGGCGAGTTCGTTTGACCAGGGATACGGTAAAAAAAACGCCACGACCAGCACCGGAATCATCACGATGCGCAACAGCGTCAGAATTGTCGGAAACGTGATTGACAAACAGGCGGCCGGACTGTGGAAACAGCAGTTATGGTACGCGTTTTTCAAGCCGGCCTGCATGAAACCTGTCCTGTCGACAGGTTCCAGCCAGCATTCATTTTCGCAGGTGCCTGTAAATCGCTTCGGCCAGCTGCGTATTGATGCCCTCGACCCCGGTCAATTCTTCAACCCCGGCGGCCCGCACGCCTTTGAGCCCGCCAAAATGATTGAGCAATCTTTGCCGCCGACGCGGACCAACGCCCGCAATCTTCTCCAGCGGCGACTCGGTCGATTTCTTCTGGCGGCGGCGTCGATGGCCATGTACCGCAAACCGGTGGGCCTCGTCGCGGATACGCTGTGCCAGCAGTGAGGCCGGATGATTGGGTCCCGGGACTGCTTCGCGGCGATCCATCACCCAGGTTTCGTGTCCGGCCCGTCGTGCCGGGCCCTTGGCAATGCCGACGACCGGCAACTGATCCAGGCCCAGTTCGGCCAGTACCGCCCGGGCGCGATCGGACTGGCCGCGACCGCCGTCGATCATAACCAGATCGGGAAGCGACTCCGGGTCTTCGCTCAGAACGCGGCGATACCGCCGCTCCAGCGCCTGGTGCATCGCTGCGTAATCGTCGCCGGGCTCGATGTTCTCGATATTGAAATGGCGGTAAAGCTTGCGCTGCATGCCGGCGGGGGTATGAACCACGCAGGAGGCCACCGTTTCGGTACCTGAGATATGGCTGATGTCGAAGCACTCGATCCGCTCGGGCGGCGCTTCCAGTTTCAGCAACTCGGCCAGCGAAGCCAGTTCCCTGCCGATCTGATCGCGCTCGTCGCGCCGGCGCCTCAGGGCGTCGCGCGCGTTGGTCTCGGCCATTTCGCGCCACTGGCGTCGCTCGCCGCGCACTTTGTCGGAGATCCTGATCTTGCGGCCGCGCCGTTCGGCCAGCGCCTGCTCCAGCACGCCGGCGTCCTCGGGCGCCGGGCTTGCGATGATCTCGGCCGGCGGCAGGCGCTCGGCGTAGTACTGGCCGAGGAACTGCGCCATGACTCGGCTGACCGGGGCGTCGGGATCCACGTTGGAGGGGAAAAACGTACGTCCGCCAACGTTTCGCCCGGCCCGGAATTCGACCACCTGCGCGGCTGCGGCCCCACCTTCGACGGCAAGCGCGATGACGTCCAGTTCCTCGGCCCCGTCGGTAACGAACTGTCCGCCCTGGATATTGCGAATCGCCTGGATGCGGTCACGCAGAAGCGCCGCGGTCTCGAAATCCAGCGCCTCGCTGGCCGAGCGCATGCGCTCGCCGAGGTGCTCGATGACGGTGTCGTTCTCGCCTTTCAGAAAGGCCCGTGCCGCTTCCACGTCGCGCGCGTAATCGTCGTGGTCGATATAGGCCACGCAAGGTGCGCTGCAGCGCTTGATCTGGTACTGCAGACACGGCCGGCTGCGGTTGGCGAACACGCTGTCGGTGCACTGGCGGATGCCGAACAGCCGATAGACCTGGTTGAGGGTCTCGCGCACGGCGCCGGCGCTGGAAAACGGGCCGAAATATTCACCGGGCCGGGCGCGTCCGCCGCGATAAAAGCCGATGCGCGGGAATTCCTGGTGACTGGTCAGTCGAATCCACGGATAACTCTTGTCGTCCCGGAGATTGATGTTGTAGCGCGGCGCGAGCGACTTGATCCACTCGTTCTCCAGCAGCAGCGCCTCGGCCTCGGTCCGGGTCAGGCTGACCTCCATGGATGCGATTTTCGAGATCATCAGCCCTATTCGGGGGCCCTTGTCGCGGCGGTCGAAATAGCTGGACACCCGTTTCCTGAGGTTGCGCGCCTTGCCGACGTAGAGCGCCTTGCCTTCGCCATCGCGCATCAGGTAGACGCCCGGTGATTCAGCGAGGGTGCGTGCGAACGCCTGGCCGTCGAACGCCTTTTTCGAGTGCTTTTGCGACATTTGCCGAAATCAGGGCCTGAGTTCGCGCACCAGCACCTCGGCCGCGGCTTCGAGCATGTCGACGACCTGAACGAACCCGGTACGGCCGCCGTAATAAGGGTCCGGCACTTCTGCCATGCCGTAATCCGGCACCAGTTCCATGACCAGTTGCACGCGTGCGGTGGCGTCGTCGGGTCGCATGGTGCTCATGTGCTCGAGGTTGGCCCGGTCCATCGCGAAGATCCGGTCGAAGCGATAAAAGTCGTCGCGCACGAACTGGCGCGAAATATCGCTGCCGATGTCGACGCCGGCGCGTCGGGCGGCGTCCACGGCGCGCCGATCGGGCGGGTGGCCGACGTGATAGTCATGGGTCCCCGCCGACTCGCTCTCGAACGCGATGCGCGCGTCCTCGAGCGCGCGATCGAAAACGCCCTTGGCGGTCGGGCTGCGGCAGATATTGCCCATGCAGACAAATAGTAATCGGTGACTCATGGCAATCGATGACTCATGGTTGTCTTTCCCGTTCGGTTTCAAGTGCGGCGAAGTGCGCGCGCATCACATCCAGATCCTCGGCGGTATCCACCCCGGGTGGAATGGCTTCGACCGCGCGGTCGCAGGCGATTTCCCAGCCGGACTGCAGCGCGCGCAGCTGCTCCAGCGACTCGGAATCCTCCAGCGGGCTTGCCGGCAAACCGGCCCATTCGGCCAGTGCCGATGCGCGATAGGCGTAAAGCCCCACATGGCGACGGGCCAACCCTTCCGGCCAGCCGCCTTCGCGCCGGGCCGGGATCGGCGCACGGCTGAAATAGAGCGCGCTGCCGTCGGCCCGGGCAACCAGCTTGACCACATTGGGATCCATCCACTGCGCCCGGTCGGCAAGGTCGGCCCATAGCGTGGCCATTCGCGCGCCCGGTCTCGAGGCCAGCAGGCCTGCCACTTGCTTCAGACAAGCGATCGGCACGGCAGGTTCATCGCCCTGGACGTTGACCACGATCTCGTCGGGGCCCAACTGGAGTAAGTTCGCGGCCTCCGACAATCTCGAGGTACCGGAATCGTGGTCAGCCGCCGTCATGACCACCTTGCCGCCGGCCGCCCGGATCGCATCGGCGATGCGCGGGCTGTCGGTAGCCACGTGCACGCTTTCGGCGCCGGCGCCGAGGGCACGCGCCCAGACACGCACCACCAGCGGTTTTCCGGCCAGATCGGCCAGCGCCTTTTCCGGGAGACGGCTCGACGCCAGGCGCGCCGGAACGATGATGTGGAAGCGGGTCACGCGGGAAATTCTCGCACATGGTCGACAACCCGTTGCAACACATCTTCCGGTAACCGAGCGCACGCCGGTAAAACGAACAGGTCGTCGCGTTGCTCATCCGCCATGCGCGGCAGGCGCATGCTGTCCTTGGCGGTCATCACCACCGGTCCGGAGAGTTCGGCGAGCATCTCGGCCGTGATCGGCTGGTGATCGACCAGCGGGTGGCGGCGGAGTCGAAATCCGCGCCGCTCCAGCGTGTCGAAAAAGGACTCCGGATCGGCGATACCGGCAAGCGCATCGATGTGCGCCGGCGGCTGAGGCGGCCGCACGTCACCACGGACCGGCTCGAGCGCGCCGCTTGCGAGCTCGAACGGCGTGCCTGCAATATCCTCACCGGTTCCGGTTCCATGCCGGCCGCACTTGACCAGCACCATGTCGACCGTTTCCAGCCGGTCTGCCGGCTGCCGCAGCGGACCGGCAGGGAGAACAAAGCCATTTCCGAGGCCGCGCCGCGCATCGACGACGCAGATCTCGAAGCTGCGTGGCAGGGCCCTGTGCTGAAGCCCGTCGTCCGACAGCACGACCTGCGCGCCGTCGGCCAGCGCGGCCGCCAGCGCCGAATCACGCTTGCGGCAGACCCACACCGGCCGGCCCGTTCGCGAGTGAAGTTCCAGCGCTTCGTCGCCGACTTCTACCGCGCTCGATCCGGTTTCGACGCGCACGGGCCGGGCGCCTTCCCGCCCACCGTAGCCGCGGCTGATGATGGAAACGGCGTATCCGGCCTCGGCCAGTGAATCCGCCAGCGCCGCGACCACCGGTGTCTTGCCGCTGCCGCCGGCTACCAGATTACCGACCACGATCACCGGGCACGGCGGCGTTGCGGGCGGTCGAACCAGCCGGCCGCGTATGACGCGCGCGTAGAGCGCGGAAGCGGCTCTGAGCAGCCCCGGCGGCGCCTCGCTCGAGTACCAGATCTCGGTCAGCCTGCGTGCGATGCGATTGCGCACGGGCTATCCTGCGGTCGAGGCCGGGTCACGGAACTGTGCCTGGTAGAGATGCTGGTACAGGCTGCCCGGCTCGGCCAGCAGCGATGCGTGCGTGCCGCATTCGACGATGCGCCCGGCATCCAGCACCACCACCTGGTCGGCGCGCTCGACGGTAGTCAGGCGGTGCGCAATCACAAGCGTGGTCCGGTCGGTCATCAGGCGCGCCAGGCCGCGCTGGACGAGCTTTTCGGATTCGGCGTCCAGCGCCGATGTCGCCTCATCCAGAATCAGCACCGGCGCATTTTTTAGCAGTGCCCGGGCGATCGCGACGCGCTGACGCTGGCCGCCGGAAAGCTGGATGCCATTGCTGCCGATGACCGTGTCCAGCCCGTCGGGCAGCCGGTCGATGAATTCCATCGCCCAGGCATCCTGCGCCGCCTGGGCCACCTGCTCACGCGAGCAATGCGACAGCATGCCGTAGCGGATGTTGTCTTCTATGCTCCCGTCGAACAGCACCACTTGCTGGCTCACCAGCGCGATGGCGCGCCTGAGCGGACGCAGCGCATACGCCTCCAGATCGACGCCGTCGAGCATGATGGCGCCCGACGTCGGATGAAAGAAGCGCGGCAGGAGACGGGCCAGCGTGGTCTTGCCCGAACCGGAGCGACCGACCAGCGCGGTCACGGTACCGCTTTCCAGGGTCAGGTCGATGTCTTCCAGCGTCGGTCGCATCGTATCCGGATAGCGAAAAGAAACGCGCTGAAACTCGATTCGCCCGCGAATGGATTCTGGCCGATGCTCGCCGGTGTCGGATTCAGCCGGGCGATCCAGCACCTCGAATATGCTCTCGGCGGCCGCGACCCCCTTCTGGATCAGCACATGGACGTTGGTCAAACGCTTGAGGGGTGGAATGGTGGCCACCATGGCGCCGAGCACCGACATGAAGATGCCGGCGGTAACCTCGGCGCGCATGAACTGGCTGCCGGCGATCACGAGCAGCGCGACCACGGCCAGTCCGGCCGCGATCTGGATCAACGACGACGACATCAGCTGGGTCGCGCGAAGCTTGAGATGCAGTTTGCGATTGGCGTGGTTGGACCGGGCAAACGCTTCGGCTTCCTGACCCTGGCCGTCGAATATCCGGATGACTTCCTGGGCGTGCACGGCCTGTTCGGTCATATGGGTGACCGCACCCATGGAATCCTGGATGGAGGTGGAAATCTTGCGAAAGCGACGGCTGACGACGAATACCACGAATGCCACAACCGGAAGCAGCAAAAGCATGGTCATGGTCAGCCGCCACGACTGCAGCAGCATCACGATCAGCAGTCCGAGCACGATCAGCGAATCGCGCGCCACGCCGATCAACGCGGTGGTGACCGCCTGGGCGACCTGCTCGGTGTTGTAAGTCAGGCGCGAGATCATCGAGCCGCTGCCCTCACGATCGAAATCGGCGAACGGCAGCGTCAGATAGCGTTGGAACAGATCGCGCCGCAGGTCCGCGATGACCGCACGGCCGATCCATTCCATGCCGAACATCCCGCCGTAATTGCCGATGACGCGCAGAATGACCGCGCCGAGCACCAGCGCCGGCAACATCAGGTCGAAGGTCGGTGTACTGGTGACGAGTGTGTCGTCTATCAGCGGCCGCAACAGGTAGATGAACATGGCCTGGCCGGCAGCATCCATGGCCACCGCAAACAGCGCAAGCGAGAACACCCCGCGCCGGCCGTGCAGAAAGCCGAGCAAGCGCCGGTAGACCCTGGCGGCGGGATGCGCGGGCTTCACCGCCGGATTCACGGCTCGACTCCGTCCTCTTCGACCGTGGCGATGGTGAGTTTCGTGATGCCCTCGGCCGAGGCCGCATCCATCGCGCGCACCACCAGACCGTGCCGGGCCCGCGAATCCGCGCGTATCACCAGCAGCGCTTCGGGACGATCGGAAAATGCCTGCGAAAGCGCGAGTCTGAGCGTATCGCGCCGCTGGTCGGCCAGCATGTTGTCGCCGACGAAATAGTCGCCGGTCTCGGTAATCACCAGTTCGACCCGCTCAGGCAGCGTCTCGCGTTCGGACGTCGCGGCTTCGGGCAGTTCGACCCGCAGCAGCGCCTGGCGCTCGAAAGTGGCCGAGACCATGAAGAAGATCAACAGCAGGAACACCACGTCGATCAAGGACGTCAGGTTGATTTCCGGCTCTTCGTCCTGTTCAGTCTGCAAGCGCATTTGTCGGATCAACCCCAGCCGAGTTCAGATCGCCGGAGCTGGCGATTGCCGTGCTCGATAGTGTTGATCAGGTCCAGCGCCTGCTGCTCCATGCCGACGACGTAGGCGCGTACCTTGCCGCGGAAATAGCGATAGAAGAAATAGGTCGGAATGGCCACCGTAAGTCCGGCCGCAGTGGTGATCAACGCCTCGGAGATACCGCCGGCCAGCGGCGCGGGATCGCCGACGCCGGATTCCATGATTGCGCTGAACACCTTGATCATGCCGATGACCGTGCCCAGCAGCCCCAGCAGCGGCGTGATGCCGGCGATCGTTCCCAGCGTGTTGAGGAAACTCTCCAGCTCGTGAACCACCTGCCGACCGGTGTCTTCCACCGCCTCCTTGACCACCTCGCGCGCCCGGTCGCGGTTGTCCAGCGCCGCGGCCAGCACGCGCCCCAGCGGCGAGCTGCGGCGCAGCGCCTCGAGGTGCTTGCGGTCCAGTTCGCGCTGGCGCGCCCAGGCCGAAACCTTTTCGGCAATCCCGGAAGGCATCACCCGGCGTCTTCGCAGCATCCAGGCCCGATTGAAGATGATTGTTGCCGCCAGCACCGAGCACAGCACGATAGGTGCCATCAACCAGCCGCCGGCCAATACGATTTCAAGCATAGCCCTGCATCTTCCGCAAATCGAATCCATGCATGATAACGGAGTCGGCGGCGATGTATCCCGCCTTGCCGCTACTGCTGATTCATGCCCGATGCGCCGCAGTTCGCGGAGTTGCGCCAGAAGCGCGGACGGGCCGACAGTTCGGCACTTGCCCGCAGGCTGTTCCCGGCACCGAAGCGCATCGACAATGCGCCGCAATCACCGGTCGTCAGCAAGCGTCCGCCGACTTCGGTCAGCATCTCCCGGCTGCGCGGATGCGGCAGACCGCGGCGATTGAAGGCGCTCACCGTCGCAATGGCGACTTTCGGCGACAGTGCGCCCAGCCATTCCCGGTCCAGGCTTTCGGCGTGCCCGAAACGCGGCAAGACAACAACGTCCACCGGCCGCACGGATTCCCGCGCCGCCAGGCGCCGGATCACGTTGGCGCCGATACCGCCGCTCAGCAATGCGCTGCCGAACGGCGAGCGAATCTCGAGCACGCAGCTGGAGTCACCGCCCAGGTCCGGCAGCGCCGCAGAGGGATGCAGAAAGCTGAACTCGACCCCATCGACCGTCCAGCGCTCTCCTTCGATGCAACGACCGTCAGCACGGGCGTCCGGCGCGATCACCTCGGCCCCGGGCCATTCCCGCCCGGCCTCGGCAAGACCGCCGGCATAGTCGCGGTGCCGAAAAGGCACGATGATTCGGTCGACCGAGGCCCGGCCGCCCTGACGCACGAGCGGCGCAATGGTGCCGGCCACCAGGCTGCGCTCGGCGCCATCGCCCGGACCCGTGCCGTAGAGGAGCACCCGGCTTGCCGTTCTGACGATGACGGCCTGTCCTTCGCCGAGATCCGGTACCGTCAGCTCGAACTCGCCCGGACCGGGTCCATCCGCGGTCGGCCATAGAAGCGGCAGCAAAAGCACCGCGCCCAACGGACGCAGCGGCCAGCCGCGCGGCGCCAGCAGCCATAGCGCGCCGACGGCGGCGATCACGATCGCTGCCAGCCCCGGCGCCGGCACTGCCGGTGCACTCAGTACCGCAAACCATCGATCGGCGCCGGTCAACACATCCAGCATCGCCAGAAACACTTCGAGTCCCCGCTCGGAAAGCGCGACCATGAATCCGGCCGGCAGGTCAAGCGCGAACAATCCCAGTGCGGCCAGCAGGCACGGCAATATCCACAGGCCCACCAGCGGAATCGCGACCAGATTGGCCGCCAGCGCAGTCGGCGCCCACTGCTGAAAGATGCCGATGTTCAGCGGTAGAAGACCAATCGCGATGACGAACTGGGCCTGCACCAGCCCGCGGAGCCAGCCCTTGCCGCGCGAGCGGCCCGAGAACGCCCAGATCAGGACGGCCACGGCGGCAAACGACAGCCAGAAGCCGATCGCCAACGGCGCCATTGGATCGATCAGCAATACCGCCGCAAGGGCGGTCAGCAGCGCCCTGCCCGGCTGGATCCCGCGACGCCACAGCATGGCCCCGAAACCGGCCAGCAGCATCACCAGAGCACGCACCGTAGGCAGGCTGAATCCGGCCAGCAACGCGTAGCCGAATGCCGCAATCAGGCCGGTCACCAGCATCACGCGCTTGCGATCCGGCCAGCCGCGCAGGCGCAGCAGCGGCGTCGCCAGCAGTCCGGCGAGCAGCCCGGCAAGGCCGGCGACCATGCCGACGTGAAGACCGGAAATGGACAGCAGGTGAGCAGTACCGGTCAGGCGCAGCCGGTCGGCCAGTTCGGGCGACATCGCTGTGCGGTCGCCCACCGTCAACGCCCGATGCAGCGCGGCGGCGTCGAGATTCACGGTCTCGGCCTGCAGCCAGTTCGCCAGTCGCTGTCTGAAGCGGTCGGGCGCGGACGCCGGTCCGGACGAAGACTGGCGCTCTGCCGACTTAATGCTGCCCAGCGCGCCTATCCCGCGCGCCACCAGGTAGCGGTGATAGTCGAACAGACCGGGATTGGCTCGTCCGTTCGGCGGCTCCAGCGTCGCCACGATGCGCCATCTTTCGCCTGGCTGAAACCATTCCAGCGGCCGGTACCAGCTCAGCAGAATCCGGGCCGGTGCGCCGGCGCGCCGTTTTTCTGCGTCCGGCTGAAATTCCAGTCGAACACGACCATCGCGCTGCTCGGGCAGGCCAACCACCCGGCCGGTCAGCTCGACGGTCTCACCGGCGCGCTCGTCGGGCCATGCATCTTGCTGCAACCACAGCGCGTGCAGCGAGAACCACAACATGCCGGCCGGCATCGCAGCCCAGATCCGGGTGGATGGAAAAGCCGCCAGCGCCAGGACCAGCCCCAGCAGCACCAGCACGGGCGAAGCGGCGACCAGGAACGCGAACGCAGCGGCGATGAGTGCACCGCCGCAGAACAGTAATGCGGCCCGGCCCGCGCGCACCGCCCGCGGCCGCATCAGTCGATCGGGCGCAGCACGCCGTGAGTCATTTCGAAACGCCGGTCCATGCGTCCGGCCAGGCCAGTGTCGTGGGTGACCACCACGAAGCTGATGCCGAATTCCTGGTTCAGTCCGAGCATGAGTTCATACACCGACGTCGCCGTGGCCTCGTCCAGGTTACCGGTGGGTTCGTCAGCCAGTACGCAGTCCGGCTGGTGGATCAAAGCGCGAGCCACGGCAGCGCGCTGGCGCTCACCGCCGGAAAGCTCACCAGGCTTGTGCTCGAGCCGCTCGCCCAGCCCGACGCGGCCCAGCAATTCGGCCGCCGCACGACGCGCCTTCGCGGCCGACTGCCCGCCGATCATCAGTGGAAGTGCCACGTTTTCAACGGCACTGAATTCCGGCAGCAAGTGATGAAACTGGTAAATGAATCCCAGGTGTCGATTGCGGATCCGGCCGCGCTCCAGCTCGGAGGCATGGACCATGTCGTGACCGGCCACGCTGACCGTGCCCTCGGTCGGATCGTCCAGCCCGCCCAGTATCTGCAGCAACGTACTCTTGCCCACGCCCGAGGCTCCGACAATGGCGACCTGCTCACCGCGGGCGATCTCCAGGTCCACGCCTCGCAGAACGTCCAGGGCGGTCCGGCCCTGGTGAAATCGGCGCGTCACGCCTGTGCATTTCACGACCGCGTCATTCATAACGCAGCGCCTCCGCCGGCCGTGTACGGCCTGCCCGCCACGCCGGATAAAGTGTGGACAGCAGTGATAGCACCAGCGCCAGTCCGGAAAAACGCGCCACATCCTTCACCTGGAGATCAGACGGCAGATCCGAAATGTAATAAATGTCGGCCGACAGGAACTCGGTATTGAGCATTTGTTCGATCCCGGCCACGATGCTCTCGACGTTCAGCGCCAGCACGATGCCCCCCACTGTACCGAGCAACGTTCCGATGACGCCGATCGACATGCCCTGGACGACGAAAACCTGCATCACCCGGCCTGGACTCAGACCCATGGTCTTGAGGATGGCGATGTCGGCCTGCTTGTCGGTGACCAGCATCACCAGGGTCGAAATGATGTTGAAGGCAGCGACCACGATGATCAGCGACAAAATGATGAACATCATTGTCTTCTCCATCTGCACGGCACGGAACCAGTTGGCATTCTGCTGGGTCCAGTCGCGCACCCGATAGAAGCCCGGCAGCGATTCGGCCAATTCCAGCGCGATCGAGCGGGCCCGGAAAAGGTCGGTGAACTCCAGCCGCACGCCGGTTACCCCCTGGCCGGTGCGAAACAGTGCCTGGGCGTCCTTCCAGTGCACCACCGCGAGCGAACTGTCGAATTCGTGCACGCCGGCCTCGAAAATGCCGGCAACCGTGAATCGACGCACCTGCGGCACCACGCCTGCCGCGGTGGCGCGAATCTCGGGGGCGAAGATGGTAACCGGATCGCCGGGGCCCACGCCCAGCCGGGCGGCAAGTTCAAGCCCCAGAACCACCTGCCAGCGCTCATCGTCCAGTGCGCCCAGACTGCCGCTGATCATCTGCTGGTCCAGGTCCGAGACCGACGGCTCCAGCGCCGGATCGATGCCTCGCACCAGCGCGCCCGAGACGTCGCGGCCCTTGAGCAGCGTTTCCTGCTCGACGAACGGCGCGGCCCCAATGACCTCCGGATTCTGTCGCGCGTTCCCGATCAACTCGGACCAGTCCTCAAACGGCCGGTCCCAGGTCGAGACGGTAGCGTGCGAGACCATACCCAGGATCCGTTCGCGCAATTCCTTCTCGAAACCGTTCATCACCGAGATCACGGTGATCAGGATCGCCACGCCCACTGCGATGCCGGCCATCGAGATCAGGGAGATGAACGATATGAAATGGTTGCGTCGCTTGGCCCTGAGATAGCGCAGCCCGATTGCGACCGATAGCGGCTGAAAGATCAAGACGGAACGTCCCGCAATGGCGAATCTGGAATTGTCCGGTTCAACGCAAGCGCTCCAGGATCTGATTGAGTTGGGCCGGCAACGGCGCCGAGAACACCTGATCCTCCGGCCACGGCAGGCGCAAATATCCGGCGTGCAGAAACAGGCGGTCCAGCCCGGCCGGCGGCGACCCCGGATTGTATCGTTCATCGCCGGCGATCGGCGTGCCGAGATACTGCGCGTGGGCGCGGATCTGGTGGGTACGCCCAGTCTCTATTCGCACTTCCACGAAATCGCGCTTTCCGACCTGCTCAAGCCGCTTGAAGCTCGAACGCGCGGTCTGGCCGTCCTCGGCCTGGATGACCCGGTGCTGTCCGCTGCCGTCCCGAATCTTTTTCAACGGCATATCGACATCCACGCGGGGCTGGCCGAGATGACCGTCGAGCAAGGCCAGGTAGCGCTTCTCGACCTCGCCGCCGAGAAAGCACTGCTGCAACGCGCGAGCGTTGGCCGCACCCAGCGCGAACAGCATCAGGCCGCTGGTCTCGCGATCCAGGCGGTGCACCGGAACCGCGCGTAAATCGATTCGGGTCATGATGTCGTTCAATCCCCAGGCCAGCCCCGTTCCCGCCTGCGACGCCAGCCCGGCGGGCTTGTCGACGACGATGAACTCGTCCTGCCTGTGGACGATTCGAGCCTCCATTTCGGCAACCCGGGCCTGCGGCACCTTGACCGGAGGCCCATCCGATGCGCGCGGATCGCGAACCGGAGGAATGCGCACCCGATCGCCGGTCTCGAGCTTTCGCATGGGCTTGACCCGTCCGCCGTTGATGCGCACCTGTCCGGTGCGAATCAGGCGGTAGACGAGACTGCGCGGCACCTGGCCCAGCTCGCGCGACAGAAAATTGTCCAGGCGCTGTCCGCCGTGATCGGCGTCGACCACGACCTCTCGCACCGAGCTGACACCCTCACTCATATCGCCGGACCATTCCCGGTTGCGAGGGTGGTTGCGATGGATTGGAAATACACAAGGTTGAAACCCGCGAAAATTGCCGAAAAACACCATTTGAAGTATACTTGCGCTGGTTGACGGAAGCGTGTTCGAAAACCGCGCATGAAATTTTTTCATGACGCTTGCGCGCCGTTGGCCGGCGCATCTTGCCGACAGCAGATGCCGGGCCGACCTGCAGTTTATCGGCCCCGGCAACGATGGTCGAGCGTGCGCATGTTTTGCAGGGGCGGTTGAACCGCACTTGCGGGCGCCCCTTCCGGCGCGCCGGAATACCGGACCAGGCAGGCAGCAGCTCACGCATGTGGGCCGGGTCTCGCCGAACCGAATAATCGCGTCGCCGATTCTCTCGTGCCTTCAAGCACTTGAAGATTCGCGCGGCAACCAGACAATCAAGACGCTCCCGGCGACAATCACGAAACAGAAATAGTCCGGGGATTTCGGCCTGCCGTTGATCGGCGCCGATGCCTGACCGGTTGTTGCCGGACGGGAGCGATTTGTTAGGAATCCAGACAACAATGAAACGAATGCTGATCAACGCAACTCAACCCGAAGAGTTGCGTGTCGCCATCGCAGATGGCCAGAACCTGGTTGACCTCGATATCGAGGTTCCCGCCCAGGAACAAAAGAAATCCAACATCTACAAGGGCCGCATCACGCGCGTCGAGCCCAGCCTCGAGGCCTGCTTCGTGGAATTCGGCTCCGAGCGCCACGGCTTTCTGCCGCTCAAGGAAATTGCGCGTGAATACTTTTCCGAATCCGCGGCCAAGGCCCTGGATGCCGGTGAACGCGTGGACATCAAGGACGCGGTGGAAGGCGGCCAGGAAGTCATCATCCAGGTCGAAAAGGAAGAGCGGGGTACCAAGGGTGCGGCGCTGACCACCTTCATCAGCCTGGCGGGCCGATATCTCGTGCTGATGCCCAATAACCCGCGCGCCGGCGGGGTCTCGCGCCAGGTCACCGGCGAGGACCGCAAGATGATCCAGGATGCGCTGCGCGAGCTCGACGCGCCCAAGGACATGGGTTTGATCGTAAGGACGGCAGGCGTGGGCCGCGAGGTCGAGGATCTGCAGTGGGATCTGAACTATCTGCTACAGCTCTGGGAAGCGATCCTGGCTGCGGCCGGCTCGCGCAAGGCACCATTCCTGATTTACCAGGAAAGCAACGTCATCATCCGCGCCTTGCGCGATCACATGCGCGAAGACATCGGCGAGATCCTGATCGACTCGGAGCAGGTGTTCGAGGATGCGCGCGACTTCCTGCAGCAGGTCATGCCGCACAACCTGCGCAAACTCAAGCGCTACGACGAGCAGACCCCGCTGTTTTCACGCTTCCAGATCGAAAGCAAGATCGAATCCGCGTTCGCCCGCGAGGTGCGTCTGCCCTCCGGCGGCGCCGTGGTGATCGACCATACCGAGGCGTTGCTTTCGATAGACATCAACTCGTCACGCGCAACCAAGGGCGCCGACATCGAGGAAACCGCACTACAGACCAATCTCGAGGCCGCCGAGGAAATTGCCCGCCAGTTGCGGCTGCGCGATCTGGGCGGACTGGTCGTCATCGATTTCATCGACATGAACAGCCGCGAAGCCCAGCGCGACGTGGAAAACAAGTTGCGCGAGGCCATGCGGGCCGACAAGGCTCGCGTTCAGATCGGGCGCATCTCACGCTTCGGCCTGCTCGAGCTCTCAAGACAGCGGCTTCGGCCTTCGCTCGGCGAATCCAGCCACATCGTTTGCCCGCGCTGCGACGGATATGGATCGATCCGGTCGATCGAATCGCTGGCGCTGGCCATCATCAGGCTGGCCGAAGAAGAGTCGATGAAGGACAACACCGGCCGCGTCATTGTTCAGGCGCCACTGGCCGTGGCGAATTTCCTGCTCAACGAAAAGCGCGATGTCGTCAACAACATCGAGCACCGGACAAAAACGCCGGTCACCGTCGTCGCCAATCACCTGATGGAAACGCCGCGCTACCAGATCCAGCGACTGCGGACCTCCGAGGCGGTCGAAGAGCCGTCTTACGCTATCGCTCAAGGCGATGAAGTCGAGCCGGTCGTCAGCGAACAGGAGATCCAGGCCGGCGTGACAACGCGCGAAGAACCGGCCGTCAGCACGATGCGCCCGTCGCAACCCGCGCCGGTGAGGGCCGAGAAGAGCGGCTGGACCCGGTTCAAGGCATGGCTGGCCGGTCTTTTCGGTAGTGACGAAAAGGAAGAGCGCGGTAAATCCCACAAACCATCCGGCCGTGGCAAACCGAAACCGGCAGGCGGTGGCGGCAAGAAGCGCACCCGGAAATCGGGATCGGCGCGAAGCGGCACCAAGCACGCAGCCAACCGGCCGCACAAGCCCAAGGACAGCGGCAAGAACAGCGGCAAGGGCAGTGGCAAGGTCGGCGAGCAAAAAGAAGGCCAGGGTGGACCCAAGAAAAAAGGCGGCGACCAGAAGCCCGACGCCAAGGACGAAGGCAAGCCCAACGCCCCGACCGGAAGCAAGAAAAAGCGCCGCCGTCGCGGCGGCAAGAAGCGTCGTAACAAGTACTCTACCGGTGACCAGCGCGACGCCAGCGACAAGCCAGAGCAGCCGGGCGGGAAACCGGAGCAGTCGGGTGGCAAGCCCGAACAGTCGGGTGACAAGCCCGAACAGTCGGGTGGCAAGCCCGAACAGTCGGGTGGCAAGCCCGAACAGTCGGGTGGCAAACCCGAACAGTCGGGTGGCAAGCCCGAACAGTCGGGTGGCAAACCCGAACAGTCGGGTGGCAAACCCGAACAGTCGGGTGGCAAACCCGAACAGTCGGGTGGCAAACCCGAACAGTCGGGTGGCAAGCCCGAACAGTCCGGTGGCAAGCCTGAACAGTCCGGTGGCAAGCCCGAGCCGTCCGGTGGCAAGCCCGAGCAGTCCGGGGACAAGCCCGAGCGGTCCGGGGCCAGGCCCGAACAGCAGCCCAGCGCCAAATCCGGGAAGTCGGGCGAAAAGAGCAGTGAGACGCCTGGAGCTCGTCCGGTCGGACAACAGGCAGGCCTGTTCAAGATCGAGGACAAGCCGAGCGGCGACGAAAATCGCAATAAACCACCATCGCCCCGCGAAGGCGAAAAGTCCGGCGAAGATTCCTGAGGCTGCCGTCGGCGCCAGTTACTAATTAAAAAGGTCCGGGTCACCCCGGACCTTGTTTTATTCAGCCTTCTGCTTCTATGACGTCGTAGCGAATGGCCTCGCGCAGCAGCGCCACTTCGCTATCGACCCCGATTTTTTCGAAGATCCGGTACTTGTGCGTTGAAATCGTCTTGGGGCTGACGTTCATGCGCTCGGCAATGGCGCTGGACTTCATGCCATTGGCCAGCATCATCGCAACTTCGATTTCACGCGGTGTAAGTTCCTGGAAAGGCGATTGCGGCGTGCCCGGCAACAGCGACATCGCAAGTTGCTGTGCAATCTCGGAACCGATGTAACGCTCGCCGTCAGATACCTTGCGAATTGCTGTGACCAGTTCCTCGGCGTCGCACGCCTTGGTCAGGTAGCCGGCCGCACCCATCTCCAGAAGACGCGCCGGAAACGGAGGCTTGGTATGCGCCGTGAGCGCAATGATGCGTACCGACGGACGCGCGTTCATGATGCGCTCACTGGTTTCGAACCCTGAAAGCCCGGGCAATCCAATGTCCATAAGAATCACGTCGGGGCTCTTCTCCCGGTTCAACTGAATGGCCCGCTCTCCGGTACCGGCCTCGCCGACGACTTCGATTCCACCGGCGTCGTCTATGATATTTCGCAATCCGGTGCGCACCAGGTGATGATCGTCCACGATCAAGAGTTTGATCATTGTCGCGTTCCCCTCTGTTTAAGTCCCAATCGCCAATACGAGAACCGATCCGCACGAGACGGACCATTGGTTCCGTAGCTGGAACTTTACCCCAAATAAATCGGCGCGGCGCGACAACCTCGGCGCCCGCGCCGGTCGCCAAGCAACCGGTTCGTGATCGACTTCACATAAGCCGGGGGAAAGGCCGATGTAGAGCTAGAACGCGGCAGGCGCTACCGGACAGGGAGGCGGCAGCGCGCTGACGCCGCCGGGTTTCATCGGATTGCCCAGCCTAGCGGTGACTGTCAATCGGCTGATAGCCGTCCTGCACACCCTTGGTGACGATGGAGACCGCATCATGCGGATGCAGGCTCTCGAAATGGCTGCAGCGAGCCCAGTAATCGAGAATCCGGTCGTCGCCTTCAAGCGCCTTCTGCACCCGGCGCCCGGCATCTTCGCAAAACATCAGGTTCTGGCCGTTCAGCCGAGCGAACTCCTGCTCGTCTTCACGCTTTACGGCAGTCTGCACGGGCGTCTTCAGCGCATTTTCGATCAGGTCGATAAGCGCCTCGAAAGGAAATGCCTCGAACGTCGGTGCGAGTTGCAACCTGACGTCTGCAATGGACCTCTGGCTGTGCGGCGTGGCCATAATGCCCTGCTCCGTGCCCAGCCACTGCAAAACGGATTCGCGGTCGACGCTGTCGTCTTCAGCGAAATCCTGTTCGAACTGCTGCTGAATCAACTGGCGCGCCAGGGCCGCGGAACACGGACAGGTGCTCGAATAGGTGACTTCGTAGGAGAGTTCCATGGAGAACTTCTTGCCCTCCAGCGTCGCGATGATGCTGAAAGGATAGTTGCGCCAGCCGGAGTTGTCGCTTGAAAGCGCCTTGCGGCGAGTCTGGTATTCGAAGTCGATCCGCACCAGCGCCCGCGTACTCAGATCGGCATGCGAGTCCAGGAAATCGCGCAACAGGTGGCGCAGTGCAAGCGGGGTCAGAGTATGCTCGGCCAACGCCCGATCCAGATGCAGATACAACCGCGACATGTGGATGCCCCGGGCTTCCGGCTCGCCGAGGTTGACGAAGGCACTGATGTGGGCCGGAGTCTGCATGGCCACGCCATCTTTCCCGGTAATGCGCACCGGGACTTCGATGCGGTTCATCCCGACCCAGTCCAGCTTGCCTGCGAGTTGGTCATGCGGCTGCGACGCGATATCCGGCAGCGTCGTATTGGGTTGCTGTTTCATGTCCATTCGGCTTTCCTTGGGATTCATCGACGGCGTTTCCAGCCTCTTACCGCAGAAGTATGCAGACAGGCGCATGAAAGTCGAGTGACGCGAGTCGGGTATTTCAACCCCTTGAAGGGGCCGGGCCTAGGGACCCGTCAGGAAAAAACTGGTCGGAGCGGGGAGATTCGAACTCCCGACCCCCACAACCCCATTGTGGTGCGCTACCAGGCTGCGCTACGCTCCGAGTCCAGACCCATCATTATAATCGCCTCGCAGCACCTGTGGTTCAGCGTCGCAGTACCTGCAAAACGTCCTCCAGCTCGCCGCGCAACTGGCGAACGAGTTGCTGGCTGCGCGAGACATCGTCACGCGCGGCCTCACCTTCCAGACGCTGGCGCGCCCCGAGAATCGTGAACCCCTGTTCGTGCAACAACGATCGAATCTGACGCACCATGATGACGTCATGACGCTGATAGTAGCGGCGATTGCCCCGGCGCTTGACCGGCTTGAGCTGTGGAAATTCCTGTTCCCAGTAGCGCAGGACATGGGGCTTGACCGCGCACAGTTCGCTGACCTCACCGATAGTAAAGTAGCGCTTGGCCGGAATCGGCGGCAGTTCGCGGTTACTTCCTGGATCCAGCATAAGCTTCAACTCGTCCACGCAGTTTCTGACCGGGCTTGAATGTCACCACGCGGCGCGCACTGATCGGGATTTCCTCGCCGGTCTTGGGATTACGCCCAGGCCGCTGGCGCTTGTCGCGCAGCTGGAAGTTACCGAAACCCGACAACTTCACGTGCTCACCGGCTTCCAGCGCGTCTCGGATTATCTCGAACCAGGCATCAACAAACTCCTTGGCCTCGCGTTTGTTGAGCCCCACTTCCTCGAACAATGTATTGGCCAGATCAGCCTTGGTCAAAGCCATCCATCTACCCTCTTAGGCGTACTTGACATTCTTTTCTTAGAGATTCGACCACAGACAGCATAACCGAATCAACCTCCTCATCGGTAAGCGTGCGCGAAACATCGCGCAAAATCAAGCCTATACCGACGCTTTTGTAGCCCGATTCTATGCCCTTACCCTGATATTTGTCGAAAATGATGCATTTCTCGAGCGTTCGGCCCGCCGAATGGGCACATACCCGCTGCAGATCCGCGGCAGGAACCGACTCGGGCACGAGCAGCGCAAGATCGCGCCTGACCGAAGGATAACGCGCCGTACCTGTGAATACCGGCAGGCTGCGCTCGCGCAGGACAGCCAGGTCGAGTTCGGCCACGAAGATCGAATCGTCAAGATCGAGTTCTGCCGCCACGCCAGGATGCAATTGACCGGCAAATCCGAGTTCGCGACCGTTGAGCGACAGCGCGCAAGATTGGCCGGGATGGAGCCAGTCTACTGTTTTCGCCACCACTTGGAGGGCATCCGGGGCGTGGCCGGCACAACCTGCCAGGTGCTCCACCTCGCCCTTGAGATCATAGAAATCGAAGTCACGGCGACTTTCCAGCCAGGATTCCGGGTGCGCATCGCCGGCAATCGCCAGTCCGATGCGCTCGGATTCGGTCCATTTCCCGGCCGATGAAAAGACGTGCCCGGTTTCGAAAAGCTTCAGACGCGGTTGCTGATGCCGCAGATTCGTTGCAGCTGTTCGCAACAGTCCGGGCAGCAGGCTGGTTCTGAGCACGCCCATTTCCTGGCTGAGCGGGTTGGCCAGCGGCTGCGCCGACGCCTGCAACGCAAGCACGGAAAGATCCTCCGCGGAAACGAAGCTCCAGGTCATGATTTCCTGAAAGCCGCGTGCGTGAAGCGAGGAACGCATCACGTCCATTGCCACGGTGCGTTCGCCGGCAACCACCGCCTTGAGACGCCCGCCGGGCGCGCGCGACGGAAGTCGATCGTAGCCGACCATACGTGCAACCTCCTCGATCAGATCGACCTCGATGGCCAGATCGCGACGGGCCGAGGGTGGCGCGACCCGGAAGCCGTCGCCGTCCGGCTCGAGTTTCATTCCCAGCCGGATGAGGATATCGCGAACGCATCCGCATTCGAGATCGGTGCCCAATACGCGATTCACCCTGTCCATGCGCAACTTGATCGAAGGTGCTTCGGGCAGATGTTCCGGCGAAGTCTTTTCGATGACCGGACCGGGCCGACCGCCGGCGATATCGAGGATCAGCGCGGTCGCCCGCTCGATGGCGGGAACCTGCAACTCGGGATCCACACCCCGCTCGAAGCGGTGCGACGAATCCGTTGCGAGGCCCAGCCGGCGCCCCTTGCCGATAATGGTGGCCGGATTGAACCAGGCCGATTCCAGCAGAATGTCTCGCGTCTCGTCGCCTACCGCGGAATCCTGTCCACCCATGATCCCCGCGAGCGCAACCGGTTTCTCGTGATCGCAGATCAAAAGCATGTCCTCGTCGGGCTCGATCGCCTGCCCGTCGAGCAGCGTGATCCGGTCACCCGGCCGCGCGCGGCGCACCCGGATGCCGCCTTTGATGATCCCGGCATCGAACGCGTGCATGGGCTGGCCCAGCTCGAGCAGCACGTAGTTGGTGACATCGACGATCGGGCTGCGCGAGCGCAGTCCGGAGCGCTCGAGGCGCTCGACCATCCAGGCCGGCGTGGTTGCCAGCGGGTCGATGCCGCGAACAAGCCGTCCAACATAGCGGGGGCAGTCGGCCGGGTCGGTCAGTTCAATCTCGATATCGTCGTCCAGGGCCGGTGCGACCTTGGCGATCTCCGGTTCGCGGCATTCCAGCGATTCGGCCGCCGCCAGCTCGCGCGCGATGCCGCGAATCGAAAGGCAGTCGGCACGATTCGGCGTGAGATCCACCTCGATGACGTAGTCGGGCAATCCGAGCGCGCCGGCGAGTGCAGCACCGGTCTCCAGGGCCGCAGGCAGTTCGAGCAAGCCGCTGGCATCTTCGCCCAGCCCGAGTTCGGGGGCAGAACACAGCATGCCGCGCGACTCGACGCCGCGCAGCTTCGCCGGCTTGATCTTGAGGCCGTTGGGAAGCGTGGCCCCGACGGTCGCCAGCGGCGCCTTGAGGCCCGCGCGGGCATTCGGCGCACCACATACGATGGTGACCGGGGCGTCCGCGCCGTAATCCACTTCGCAAACCCTGAGCCGGTCGGCATCGGGATGCGGCTTGCAGTCGACAATCTCGCCCACGACCACCCCGTCCAGGCCGGTGCCTATGGTCTCGAGTTCATCCACTTCGAGCCCGGCGGCGGTCAATCGGTCGGCGACGCTCTGGGCGTCCAGGTCGGTCGGCACCCATTGGCGCAGCCAGTTCAAGCTGAATCGCATCGGATTCCCCGTTTATCGTCGCGCCGGGCCCGGCTAGCGAAACTGGGCCAGGAAGCGCAAGTCGTTGTCGAAAAACAGCCTCAGGTCGTCGACCCGATAGCGCAGCATGGCGAAACGCTCAACGCCCAGACCGAACGCATAGCCGGTGAAGCGCTCGGCATCCACACCGCAATTTTCCAGCACGTTGGGATGCACCATGCCGCAGCCCAGCACTTCCAGCCACCGACCGGGACTGCCGTCAGAATTACGCCAGCGGATGTCGACTTCGGCCGAGGGCTCGGTGAACGGAAAGTACGAGGGTCGCAGCCGCATCTCGAGTTCATCCTCGAAATACGTATTGACAAAGGTCGAAAGCAGGCCTTTCAAATCGGCGAAGGTCACGTCCTCGTCGACCAGCAGACCTTCGACCTGGTGAAACTGCGGTGTATGCGTCTGATCCGAGTCGGATCGAAAAACGCGGCCGGGCGCGACGATTCTCACCGGCGGCGTCTGCTCCTTCATCACGCGAATCTGGACCGGCGAGGTGTGCGTGCGAAGCAGCCGGCCGTCCGGCAGATAGAACGTGTCGTGCATCGCACGCGCCGGATGATGCGGCGGAAAATTCAGCGCCTCGAAGTTGTGATAATCGTCCTCGACTTCGGGGCCGTCGGCCACCGCAAAACCAAGGCCGCTGAAAATCGACAGAATCCGGCTCATGGCGCGCGTGACCGGATGCGGCCCGCCGGGATCAACGCCCCGACCGGGCAGCGTCACGTCCAGCGTTTCGGTCGCCAGGCGACGGTCGAGTTCAGCGCGCTCCAGTTCCGCCTTGCGAGCCTCGAGGCACGCGGAAAGTTCGCGCTTGAGTTCGTTGACGGCCTGGCCGGCCTCGCGGCGCGCCTCGGGCGGCAACTGGCCGAGATTCTTGAGTTCTGCAGTCAACCGGCCCTTCTTGCCCAGCCAACCGACGCGAACCTCGTCGAGCGCACGCAGATCTGACGCGCCGGCTATTTCAGCCAGCGCGCGCTCGCGCATTGCATCAGGATCCGGACCGGCCACAGCTGGCGACCGGTCAGGAAATCTGGGACTGGGCTTTCTCGGCCAGCGCCTTGAACGCGACCTTGTCATTGACGGCCAATTCGGCCAGCACCTTGCGGTCGATGCCGATCTCGGCCTTCTTCAGGCCGTTGATGAAGCGGCTGTAGGACATGCCGTGCTCGCGGGCCGCAGCGTTGATGCGCTGAATCCACAGGCGGCGAAATTCACGTTTCTTCTGGCGACGATCCCGATATGCATATTGCCCGGCCTTGATGACCGCCTGCTTGGCGACCCGAAACACCTTGCGACGCGCACCATAATAACCCTTGGCCCGGCTCAGCACCTTGCGGTGACGACGGCGGGCGATTACTCCACGTTTTACTCTTGCCATTGTCTTGTCTCCTGTCTCTTAAGGAACGAATCGATTACAGCTTCGGCAGCATCTTGCGGATCGCCTTCTCGTCGGCGCTCGCTACCATCGAAGTCGAGCGCAGGCGACGCTTGCGCTTGGTGTCCTTCTTGGTCAGGATGTGGCTGTGGAATGCATGCTTGCGCTTGATGCGCCCGCTTCCGGTGGCGCGGAACCGTTTGGCGGCCCCGCGGTTCGATTTCATCTTGGGCATGCTGTACTCCTTTTGGTAATGCCGGTTCCGCAGCGGCTTTTTCGGGGCTTTCGCCGAAAAGCGCTTTTCCTTATTGTCCTGAAGACCATCGTCTTGAGGATCGCCCTGGGGGCTGCGGTCAGGCTTGTTTTGTCAAGCCGCGTAGTATAGCCGTTTTCGCAAAGCCGTGTCCATTCCAAGCTGTCGAGGACGAAGCCATGCTTGGCGCGACGACGCCGGTGGCGTAATATGCTTTCGCCAAAGCGCTGAGGGGCACTGCCAAAAAACAGGAATCGGAAGAGAATGCGAAACAATGACTGCGACGGTCTTCCGGAGTCCCCGACAGAATTCAGGTTTTCCAGAATATCGATGAAATCATGAGTGCGACCAATCCTTCCGGCTCGAATGCAGAACTGGCCCCGGACCCGGACCGGGACGGTCTTCTGTTGGCGCGCGGCGACTGGACCCTGGCGAATGTGGAACGACTCAACAGGAAGGTCGAATCGCTGCACGGCCATGTCACTCGGCTCGATGCCAGCGGCATTTCCCGGCTGGACGCCTCAGGCGCGCTGCTGCTGGAGCGATTGTTCTGCCGAACAGGCCAGAAGCCCGCCGAGTCCGGGCTGACCGGCCAGTGGCGCACGCTCTTCGAGGCCGTGGATTCGGCCTGCGACGACGCCCATGAACCGCGGCCAGAACGCGAGCCGCAGTGGCGTCAGGTGCTGGCTCGCATAGGCCAGGCGACCGTCGAGGCCAGCGCCAGTACGCGCGAGCTCCTCAATTTCCTGGGTATGACGGTTCATCGGTTGGCCCGGACAATGACGCGGCCGCGCCGATTCCGCTTGACCTCGACGGTCTATCATATGGAACAGACCGGTCTGGATGCAGTGCCGCTACTGATCCTGCTTTCCGGACTGATCGGCGCTGTCGTTGCATTCCTGGGCGCGACGGTGTTGCGGGATTTCGGTGCCGAACTGTTTGTTATCGATCTGGTAACTTTCGCCTTTCTGCGTGAATTCGGCGTTCTGTTGACCGCCATTCTGCTGGCCGGACGCACGGCAAGCGCCTTCTGCGCCCAGATCGGCATGATGAAGTCGCGCGAGGAAATCGACGCCATCCGCACGCTTGGGCTCGACGAAATCGAGGTTCTTGTCCTGCCAAGACTTGTCGCGCTGCTGATCACGCTCCCGCTGCTGGCCTTCATTGCAACCGTTGCCGGTCTGGTCGGCGGACTGATCGTTTCGGTGCTTTCGCTGGACATCAACCTGACCATGTATCTCGATCGCGTGGAGCAGACCGTCACGCTAAAGCACTATCTTGTCGGTGTTCTCAAGGCCCCGATATTTGCGGTGGTGATCGCGCTGATCGGCTGTCTGGAAGGCCTGAGGGTCTCCGGCACGGCCCAATCGGTAGGGGAACACACCACGACCGCGGTCGTGCGCAGCCTGACCATGGTGATCGTGATCGATGCCCTGGCCGCCGTTTATTTCATGGAGATCGGCTGGTGACGGCGAGCGGACGCACGAGCGAGCAAGCGGACACGCAGACATCGAGCGATGACCAGGGGCAGGAAGCGGTCATCCGGATCCGCGGCCTGTCGAATCGCTTTGGCTCGAACATTGTTCACCAGGACCTGGACCTGGACGTGCGGCGCGGCGAGATCATTGCGGTCGTGGGCGGTTCGGGCAGCGGCAAGTCGGTGCTGATGCGTTCGATACTGGGCCTGCTGCGGCCCAACGGCGGGGACATCGAGGTTTTCGGCCAGCGACTGGCCGATACCGAGGACGCCCAGCGCATCATGTCGCGCCGCGCCGGCGTGCTGTTCCAGGACGGCGCGCTTTTTTCGTCGCTGACCGTGCTGGAAAACGTCGAAGTGCCGCTGAAGTCGCACCGTCCCGACCTGCCGGGCCAGCTTCGGCGCGACCTGGCACGGTCCAAGATCCAGCTGTCGGGCCTGTCGGCCTCGACCGGCTCGAAACTGCCCTCTGAACTTTCCGGCGGCATGCGCAAGCGCGTGGCCCTCGCCCGGGCCCTGGCGCTGGAACCCGAACTGCTTTTTCTCGACGAACCCACGGCCGGCCTGGATCCCATCGGCGCAGCAGATTTCGACCGCCTGCTGAGAACGCTGCAGCGCGCGCTGGGGTTTACAGTATTCCTGATCACGCACGATCTCGACACCCTGTATGCCATATGCGACCGCGTGGCGGTGATCGCCGACCAAAAAATACTGGCCACGGCGCCGCTGGATGAGATCGAGCAGCTGGATAACGACTGGGTTCGGGAGTACTTCCATGGCCCGCGCGCGCGTGCGGCCCGGAATCAAAAAACAGCCCACGGCTGAGGAAAAAGGCAATGGAAACCAAAGCCAATTACGTCGTAATCGGTGCATTCACTTTCACCGTCGCCGTTGCGGCCATACTTTTCGGGTTGTTCGCAGCCCGCTACGCGACCGACAGCGCCTGGAACAATTACCAGATCCTTTTCGACGAATCCGTAATCGGCCTGTCCGACGGCAGTCCCGTACTGTACAACGGTGTCAACGTTGGGCGGGTCACCGACATCTCCCTGAATCCCGAAGACGTTCGCCAGGTTCTGGTCACGCTCGAGGTCGATTCCCAGGTACCCGTGCACGTCGATACCGTCGGGACTATCCGTCTGACCGGCCTGACGGGAACTGCGGCCATCCAGCTTCGCGGAGGCAGCCCCGACAGCCCCCTGCTCAAGCCATCCGGCAATCAGTTGCCACGAATCCAGTCGGTTTCGTCGCCGCTCAATCGCCTGCTGGAATCCTCCGAGGGTATCGTCGTGACCGCCAACAAGGTTCTCAACCAGGTCGATGCGGTACTCAGCGACGAAAACCTCGGACGCGTCGAGGCCACCCTTTCGTCGCTGGAACGCTTCAGCGGCGCGCTCGCCGATCCGGAAGGCCAACTCAACCGGCTGCTGACCAATACGTCGGAGGCCACCGAAAGGCTGCCGGAATTGCTGGCGCGACTCGACAACACCGTCGGGCGATTCGACTCGCTGCTGGCGGATATCGACGAAGGCCTGGTTCAGGCTCTTCCCGACCTGAGAACGCGGCTTGGCGGGACGCTGGCCAATCTCGAATCCCTTTCAACCCGCCTCGATACGATCGTCGCACGCAACCAGCAGGAGCTCAGCCAGATCGGCGGCGTCGGCATGCGCCAGGTCTCCGGAGGCGTCGAGGAGATCCGGCGATTGGTACGCAACCTGTCCGATCTGGTGCGTCAGATCGAAAACAACCCGGCGCGCTTCCTGCTCGGCGGCGAACAACCCGAGGAGTATGCACCGCGATGAAAAACGTCCCCATGAACGACAGTTTGAAGTCGATCGCCGTCGCCGCGCTTCTGCTGACCATGTCGACGGCATGTTCGATTTTTCCCGAAACCGACCCGGTGCAACTGCTGGATCCGCAGCCGCCCTCGTCTGCAAGCACCGGGCAACCCCGGGCGTGGACGCTCAACGTGTACCGCCCGGAAGCCGATCCGGCGCGCGACTCGACGCGTGTGCTGGTGAGAACAGGTCAGGGGCAGCTCCAGGTTCACGCCACCGCGCGCTGGGTGGCTGCAGCACCGGATTTGTTGCGCACGCTGCTGGTGCGCTATATGCGCGACGCCAACGTTCTGAGCGAGATCAGCGCCGGCGCCGCCGGCATGGACCGGACGCTGGCGCTGGACCTGCGCCGGTTCGAACTGGTCGAAACCGGTGATCAACAGCTGGCGGCGGAAATTCGCATCGAGGCACGGCTGTTCGACGGCCGCAGCGCCGAACTGCTGGACCGCCGGCTTTTCGAGCGCCGGGAGCCCGTTGGTAACGCGGACTCGGACGCGATCATTCGCGGATTCAACAGCGTGCTCGGCGAGATTGTCCCCGCACTGGCCGCCTGGCTGACCGGCGAGGGCCCGGCGCCGGCCGGCGACTCGCCAGGCTGACCCGATCCTTCAGCCGATGCGATAATGCGTGTGTACCTTGACGAATCCAAGAATTGAAGGAAACATGCAATGAGCCAACGCGCACGCGAAATTCTCGATGCACTGGGCCTGCGGGCCGATACCCCCAACCCGGGCGCCTGTTTCGGTCCCGGCAGTTGGTCAACCACCGCCGACGCGGGCACGATCGATTCGATCAACCCGGCGTCCGGCCAGGTGATCGCCAGCGTTCATGCCGCATCCGAGGCGGATTACGAGCGAGTGCTGAAACAGGCCGTGGAAACCGCGCGCGCCTGGCGCCAGGTCCCGGCGCCCGAGCGCGGCGAAGCCGTCCGGCTGGTGACCGAGGCGCTGCGCAAGTACAAGGATCCGCTGGGCAGCCTGGTTGCGATGGAAATGGGCAAGATCAAGCCCGAAGGCGACGGCGAAGTCCAGGAAATGATCGACATCGGCGACTTCGCGGTGGGCCAGTCGCGCATGCTCTACGGCAAGACCATGCATTCCGAGCGCCCAGGCCATCGGATGTACGAACAGTGGCACCCGTTGGGCGTGGTCGGCGTGGTCACCGCGTTCAACTTCCCGGTCGCGGTCTGGGCCTGGAACGCGCTGCTCTCGGCGATCTGCGGCAACGCCACGATCTGGAAGCCGAGCCCGAAGGGCGTGCTTTGCTGTAGCGCGGTTCAGAACATTGCCAACGAGGCGCTGCAAGGCACCGATTTCCCGCCGATCTTCACCAGTTTCATGGAATCCGGACACGACCTGGCCCAGCGCTTCATCGACGACCAGCGCGTCGACCTGATGTCGTTCACCGGCTCGAGCGCGATCGGCCGCAAGGTCGGCGAACGGGTCGCGGCGCGCATGGGCAAGAGCCTGCTCGAGCTGGGCGGCAACAACGCGATGATCGTCGATGACACCGCCGACCTCAAGCTGGCCATTCCGGCCATCGTGTTCGGCGCCGTGGGCACCGCCGGACAGCGCTGCACGTCGACCCGCCGGCTGTTCCTGCACGAATCGATTGCAGATGAAGTCATCGATACACTGGTCGATGCCTACAAGCAGGTCCGCATCGGCGATCCGCTGGACGAAGGCACGCTGATGGGCCCGCTGACCGACGAGGCTGCCATCGAACGTTACATGAGCGCCATCGAACAGGCCAGGGCAGCGGGCGGAGAGCTGCTCACCGGCGGCAATCGCGTCGAGGGCGACGGCTATTTCGTGGAGCCGGCCATCGTTCGCGCCGAGAACCACTGGGACATCGTGCAGGAAGAAACCTTCGGGCCGATTCTGTACGTGATGACCTTCAAGACGCTGGAAGAAGCCGTCGAAATGCACAACGACGTGCGCCAGGGCCTGTCCTCTGCGCTGTTCACCACCGACCTGAGGAACGAGGAGTACTTCCTCGGCCACCTCGGATCGGACTGCGGCATCGCCAACATCAATATCGGCACCTCCGGGGCCGAAATCGGCGGCGCGTTCGGCGGCGAGAAGGAAACCGGCGGCGGACGCGAATCGGGCTCGGACGCCTGGCAGAACTACATGCGCCGGCAGACCAATACCATCAACCATTCCACCGAGCTGCCGCTGGCGCAGGGCATCAAGTTCGACTTGTAAAAAGGTAATATGAGGCCAAGGGCGTGGAACGACCGCGCCCATTGTCCCGGCAACCCGACCCAGAGAGGTACCGCGCACCATGGACGCCACCGCACCGACCAATACCGCGGCGGTCGTCAGCCTGGTTTCCGGCATCCTCGCGTGGGTTGCAGTTCCGCTTATAGGCGGCCTCGTCGCGGTCTTCGCCGGACATGCGGCGCTAAACCAGATTCGTGCATCCGGCGGATTTGAATCCGGTCAAGGCCTGGCCGTCGCCGGCCTGATCCTCGGCTGGCTTCAGCTGGGCCTTTTGATTCTGGCGCTTGCCGGGTGGATTCTTTTTGCCGCATTCGCCGGCATTATCAGCGGTCTTGCGCTGTTTTTCCTGGTCGGCGTCGGACTGCTTCTCGCCGCGGGCCTGGCCGCGCTGTTTTGGATGCTTTTTCTGGGGGTTGCCTGACGCATGTACAGCTGGCTTAGAAAAGGCCTGTTCTCGCTGGCGCCGGAAACCGCGCACGAGCTGGCCATGGAATCGATGAAGTTCGGCGGCCATTTCGGTCTGCCCCGACTGATGGCGGGTGCGGCGATCGACGACCCGGTGGTCCTGATGGGCATCGAATTTCCCAACCGGGTCGGCCTGGCCGCCGGCCTGGACAAGAACGGCGACTACATCGACGCGCTCGGCCAGCTCGGATTCGGCCATCTCGAGCTCGGCACCGTCACGCCGAAACCGCAGCCCGGCAATCCTCAGCCGCGCATGTTCCGGGTCAAGCCGGCCCGTGCCATCATCAACCGGATGGGCTTCAACAACAAGGGCGTCGACCATCTGGTCGAACGCCTGGAAGCGCGCCGCTATGCCGGCGTGGTCGGGGCCAACATCGGCAAGCAGAAGGAAACACCGGTCGGCCGGGCTGCCGAAGATTATCTGATCTGTCTGGAAAAGGTCTATCCGCACTGCGACTACGTGGCGGTCAACATCTCCTCGCCCAATACCGAGAACCTGCGCCAGCTTCAGAACAGCGGGCATCTCCGCGAACTGCTTGAAGCGATAGTCAAGGCCGGAGAAGAACATGCCGAAGCCTGGGGCGGCAAGTGCCCCATCGTGGTCAAGATCGCGCCCGACTGGGAAGACGCCGCGCTCACCGATGCGCTTGAAACGATCGCAGGATCGGGGATCGACGGCCTGAACGCCACCAACACGACGATATCGCGCGACGCCATTGCCGGCCTGCCGCACGCTGACGAAGCTGGCGGTCTGAGCGGCGCACCATTGCTGGAGTCGTCCAATCGAGTGCTGAAGAAATGCCGCGAAGTGCTGGGCGATTCGTTTCCGATCATGGGCAGCGGTGGCATCATGAGTGGCGCTGACGCGATCGCCAAGACGGCTGCCGGGGCCGACGTGGTGCAGCTCTATACCGGGTTCATCTACAACGGCCCGGACCTGGTGGGCGACTGCGCGCGGTCCATTGCCGAGGAGTACAGAAATGTCGAGTGAGGTCCAAAGAAACGCACCGCTGAACGGTTTGAGCACGTTCCGGCTTCCGGCCAGCGCAGCCGAACTTGTGCGGCTTGACGACGCCGCTTCCCTGCCCGACCTGCTGGACACGGAATTGCCCGTCTTGCTCCTGGGCGGCGGCAGCAACACGCTGTTCGTCGACGACTTCCCCGGCCGGGTGATCGTCAACCGGCTGCTCGGCATCGACAGTGAAATCATCGACCGCGACCGGGTGCTGGTGACCGCCGCGGCCGGCGAGGACTGGCACGAACTGGTGCGCTGGACGCTGGATCGCGGACTCTGGGGCATCGAGAACCTGGCGATGATCCCCGGCCTGGTCGGGGCCGCCCCGATGCAGAACATCGGCGCCTACGGCGTCGAACTGGCGCATTGCCTGGAATCGGTGGAGGTATTCGACCGTCACACCGGCAGAATCGAACGGCTGGCCGTCTCCGAATGCAACCTGGACTACCGCGACAGCCGCTTCAAGAGCGCCGACCGGGACCGGTTCGTCATTCTCGGCATCCGCCTGGAGCTGATGATGCACGGCACGCCGGTGCTGGAATATCCATCGCTGCTCGAGGAACTGGAGCGTCACGGGCACGCCAGGCCCGAAGACCCGCGCACTGTCGCGGCCGCGGTCATGCGCGTGCGCAAGCGGAAATTGCCCGATCCGGCCCTCGTCGGCAATGCCGGAAGCTTCTTCAAGAATCCGGTTGTGAAGAACCCCGCCGCACAGGAGCTGACCGATCAGCATCCGGACCTGCCCAACTGGCCCGACAAGCCCGGATTCACCAAGCTGTCGGCCGGCTGGCTGATCGACCAGCTCGACTGGCGCGGCAAAGCGGTGGGCGGAGCGCAGGTCTTCGACCGTCACGCGCTGGTGCTGATCAACCGGGGCAACGCCACCGGCCGGGACGTTCTGGCCCTGGCCCGGGAGATAAAGGCCAGCGTGCGCGAACGATTCGGCATCGTGCTGGAACCCGAGCCCTTGCTGATCGGCGGTTCGCTCTGACGCGAGCCGCTCGGTTCGAACCGATTGTGATGGTCGGCGGTTCGAATCGGGTAATTCTGGATCGTGCGGAGGATCGGATCGTTCTGAGGTTTCTGCTGATAATGGTGCCGGTGGACGGATTACTGGCGCTGGCGCGCCAGTGAGCTCGCGGCTTCGCCGCTCGGTTCGAACCGGTTGTGATGGTCGGCGGTTCGAATCGGGGAGGTCTGGATCGTGCGGAGGATCGGATCGTTCCGAGGTTTCTGCTAATTATGGTGCCGGTGGACGGATTACTGGCGCTGGCGCGCCAGTGAGCTCGCGGCTTCGCCGCTCGGTTCGAACCGGTTGTGATGGTCGGCGGTTCGAATCGGGGAGGTCTGGATCGTGCGGAGGATCGGATCGTTCCGAGGTTTCTGCTAATTATGGTGCCGGTGGACGGATTCGAACCGCCGACCCACGCATTACGAATGCGTTGCTCTACCACCTGAGCTACACCGGCATCGGGTGCGAAGCCGCGTATTATAAATGGAATTCCGGCCAGAGGGAACCAGTCCGAGCACCGTCGGGCCGATCATTCCCAGCATGGAATCAGGGAAAAATCGTTCAGGGTGCTGCTGAGCGCTCGCCTGGTGGTGGCCGCCGGAGCGGAGTACCCGCAGTGTACATGCGAGTACATGAGGAGTGCGAGCACCGCCGGACGCCGCCAGGCGAGTGCTCAGTAGTGCCCTGGGCGATTTTTCAGTCTTTGGTGACTCGGTTCATTTCCACCAGACTGATCGAACCGCTCTTGACCTTGTTCAGCGCCGCGCGCCGAAGGTCGATAATGCCTTCGACCTTGCTCTGGCGTTCGATCTCGAGTGCGGTGCCGCCCTGCAGGATGATTTGCTCGATTTCCTCGGTGATGGGCATCACCTGGAAGACGCCCGAGCGGCCCTTGTAGCCTTCGTTGCACATGTTGCAGCCCTTGGCCTGGTAGAGCTGCAGCCCCTCCTCGATCTCTTCGTCGGTAAAGCCGGTCTTTTTCAAGGCCTCGGGCGGAAGGTCGTCTTCGGGCACCTTGCACTTGTGCAGAGTCCGGGCCAGGCGCTGTGCCATCACCATGTGCACCGCCGAGACGATGTTGTACGGCGGCACGCCCATGTTGGCCAGGCGGGTGATCGACTGCGGCGCGTCGTTGGTATGCAGCGTGGAGAGCACAAGGTGGCCCGTCTGGGCCGCCTTGATGGCGATTTCGGCAGTCTCGATGTCGCGTATTTCGCCGACCATGATGATGTCGGGATCCTGGCGCAGGAACGAGCGCAGCGCCTTGGCAAACGTGAGGCCCTGCTTGGTGTTCTGCTGCACCTGGTTGACGCCCGGCATGCGGATTTCCACCGGATCTTCGACCGTGGAAATATTGCGGCCCTCGTCGTTGAGCAGTCCCAGTGCGGTATACAGAGACACGGTCTTGCCGGAGCCGGTCGGGCCAGTGACCAGCACCATGCCGTAGGGCTTGCCGATGGAATCCAGGTAAACGTCTTTCTGCTCCGGCTCGAAACCGAGCTTCTCGGGACTGAGATATGCGCCCGATCCGTCCAGGATACGCAGCACGACCTTCTCGCCCCATAGCGTGGGACAGGTCGATACACGAAAATCGAACGCACGATTCTTGGAGATGTTGAGCTTGATGCGGCCATCCTGCGGCACGCGTCGCTCGGCAATATCAAGGTTGGCCATGACCTTCAAACGGGCCGACAGGCGACTGGACATCTTGTTCGGCGGGCGCATCTGGGTCTTCAGCACGCCGTCCATACGGAAGCGGATCCGGTAGTTGTCTTCATAGGGTTCGAAGTGAATATCGGATGCTTCCTTGCGGATGGCATCAACCAGTACCTTGTTGACGAAACGCACGATGGGCGCGTCGTCCGAACTCTCTTCGAGGGTTTCCTTTTCCTGCTGATCGGCCTCGAAACTGAGCGATTCGAGATCCTCGTCGCCGGCCGTAAGTTCCTCGAAGGCCTGGTTGGAGCCGGCCATCATCCGATCGATGGCCTGACCAATGGAATCAGCGGCCGCCAGTACCGCCTCGACGTTGAGCCCGGTAGTAAACGCCACCTCGTCGATGCCCGACTGGTTCGTCGGATCGGCCACGGCCACGAACAAACGCTTGCCGCGCTTGAGCAAGGGAAGCACCAGATGCTTGCGCATCAGATCTTCCCTCACCAACTCGCCGGGTGCATCGCGAAGATCGACCGCATTGAGCTCGAGTAGCGGAAGACCGAACTCGTCTGCCGCTACGTGCGCGAAGCCGGCCGGATCGATCAGGTTCTCGCGGACCAGGTGGCTGGTGAAGGTGCGACCAAGCTCGGAAGCCTTCTCCTGCGCCTCGGCTGCCTGCTCCTCGCTGAGCAGACCTTCCTCGACGAGTCGCCGGCCCGTACCCGGCAGGCGCGCGCTGGTCAAAGATTCAACAGTAGATGCCATCAAATTCTTTCCCCGACCCGCGACCGCGCCCGATGCGCGGTGGCCAAGCCTTGCTGCATGTTAAAGCCAAGTGTCGAACTTACGCTCAAGATGCTGATTTGTCAATCATTGTCGGATTGACCCTCAAACCCGTAATCGACGCGGTACGGCGGAGGTCCTCCGCCCTCACCCTTAAGGTAATGATTCATCCAGCGCATCAGTCTCAAGGAATAATCATAGCGGCTGGCCGCGCGGCGGTTGCCGTGTCCTTCGCCCGGATACAGCACCAGGCGCACCGGTGGCGGATTTTCCTGCAGCTTCAGGAAACGATAGAACATCCTGGATTGCGTTGGATCGACACGGGGATCGGCATCGCCGTGGAGGATCAGGATGGGCGTGGCGGCCTTCTCCACATGGTACAACGGCGAAGCCTGGCGGAACAGTTCCCAGTCCTCCCACGGCCATTTGCCCAGGTGCACCAGGTTGAACTCCCAAGGGATATCGGAGGTACCGAATGCCGCGATCTGGTTGCTCAGGCCCACGTTCATCACGGCCGCCGCGAATCGTTCGGAATATTGTGTCGCCCCCCAGGCGGTCGCATAGCCGCCGTAGGAACCGCCCGTGATCCCGACCTTGTCGCCGTCAGCCATGCCCTGCTCGATCAGGTAATCGACGCCGTCGACCAGATCGTCGAATTCTTCCATGGCCGGGCGGCCGAAGCTCAGCTGCGAAAATTCCACGCCGCGGCCGGTGGAACCGCGGTAGTTCTGGAAGAACGTGAAATAGCCCTCGGCGGCCGCGTGCTGCGCCGGCGATGCATAACCGGTCAGCCAGCCGTTGGAGTAGTGCGCTTCCGGGCCGCCGTGCACGTTGAGGATCAGCGGATATCGATCCCCTTCCCGATAGTCCAGCGGATATACCAGAATGCCTTCGATCATCAGCCCGTCGCGTGCTTCGTAGCGGACCACTTCCTGCCGGGCCAGAGCCACGTCGGCAAGCCAGGGATTGGAATTCGTCAGGCGCTCGGCGCGGCTGCGGTCCAGCCGATATACCTCGTTGGGATGGGACGGCGTATTGCCGGCCAGGGCCACGTCACCGTTGCCGGCGATCGACAGGCCGGTAAAGATCGGACCCTCTTCGACCAAGGTTTTTTGATTGTCGCCATCGGGGTCGATCGCCCCAAGCCTCACGCCGGTACCTTCATAGCTCAGGAAGCCGATCCTGTCCTGCTCCAGCCAGCCCAGGTGCCACACGTGGCCTTCCAGGCCGGGTATCAGGTCGTTGAATTCGCCGCCGTTTCTGCCGGTCACCATCAAACGCCCTTCGCGCGCATCGTTGATGAGATTGGTGCCGATAAACGCCAGATACTGCCCGTCGGGACTCCAGGCCATTTCGCCCAGCTTCCCGGGATTCTCGATGCGCCCGAGTTCCGCGCCCTGCGAATCGATGATCCGGATTCGCGTGAACACCAGCGTGTCGTCGACCAGCTGCTGCGGCGTGATCTTGACGGCCAGCCGATCGCCTGCCGGGGACCATGCCACGTCCTGGATGGAGCCTTCCAGCGCAATCCTGCGCGCGCTTGCATCGGCGTCTCCCAGGTCGAGAATCCAGATACGGCGATCGCGCAAACCTTCTTCATAAATGATCTGGTTGAAGCCCTGATCCTCGAGCGTCTCATCCGCCTCGTCGTCCGGATCGAACGCCAGCAGCGCCACCTGACTGCCGTCCGGGCTGAATGAATAGCCGGAAATGTCAGTCTCCAGAGACGCGATGACACGCGCTTCGCCACCATCTACTGAAATCGCGTACAGACGAGTCGTTTCATCGTCTCCGCGCTTGTCCAGGAAGACGATGCGGCGCGAATCCGGGTGCCAGCCCATTGCGCCGACAGAGGCCTGGCCGACGATGAAGGGGCGCGACTCGCCGTCTTCGATGACGTGCAGTTCGCTCCAGGCAGGTCCGTCTTCCTCTTCGGGAATGTCTCGCGGTACCGAACGAAGGTAGGCGATTCTCTCGCCGTCGGGACTGATCTGCACGCCGCTGACCTGCTCGAGATCGGCAATCTGCTCCAGGCTCATGCCCTGACCAACAGCCAGCGCCGGCGCTACAAGCAACAGGAAACCAGCAAGTTTGAACATATTTCTCATGCAACACTCCGCATTCGGGAAAATTCGAAATCACCGCAGTCACGATTGAGGATCGATTGACGGCTAGAGCATATAAGACCGTCGGCTTTTGGCGACCCTCTCACGACCCCGTTTCGACTATACCAGATCGAATCTGGCGGTCCCTTCGCCGCGCTATGAATAATGCCTCGCGATCAGCGCAGATCGCGCTGGAATATCTCGGTCATCCAGATGCGTTCGCCATCACTGTCGTGCAGGCCAAGACGCAGCACCCGGTCGTCGCGCGGCCCTCTGATTTCGGCGAACCCGAACCCCCGCCGCTCGAAAAGGCTTCCCGGGACCCGGTACTGATTCTCGCCCGCGCTGGGCGAACTTGGACCCGCCGTCAGCGGAGAGACGGTCCATTCGTAGAGCGGATAGTCCACGCCGTTTTCCTTTTTCATCAGCACCGAATGGTGGCGGTCGCCGGAAAGAAACAGCACGCCCGGAATGTCTTCGGCATCGATACGGTCGAGAATCTCGCGACGCTCGCCCGGTGCGAGGTTGATGTAATTTTCTCCGGTTTCGGCGCTGTTGAGGAACTGGCCGCCCATCACGACGAACTTGAACGAGGCCGAACTGGACTTCAACGCATCGAGCAGCCATCCGATCTGCTCACGACCGAGCACGGTGCGTTGTCCGGTGACGCGCCCATTGGCCTGGCGAAAGTAGCGATTGTCCAGCATGAAAAAGGCGGCATCATGCCATTCGAAATGATGCGTGACACCACCGGCCGTCGAGTCGAATTCAGGGTTGGGCCAGAAATCCCCGAATATCTTCAGCGCCTGCTCGCGCAGGCGATACGAGCTGTCCGAATCGTTCGGACCGTAATCGTGATCGTCCCAGGTCGCATAGTGGTGCGTGCTTGAAAGCAGGCGCTGCAGCTCGTGAAGCTGCCGTGTATGGCTGTAGCGCGCGTACATGGCCGAGACCGAATGCCAGTCGGCTTCCCGGTAGTAGACGTTGTCGCCCAGCCAGAGCATGAAATCGGGCTGTTCGACGGCGATCGCATCGAACACCTGATAGTCGCCGCCGTAGGGCTGTCCGGGCCGGTCGTATTCGCGCTGGTTGACGTAGGCACATGAGCCCAGAGCGAATGAAAAGGCCGGCGGATCATTTCGCCACTGCCACAGTGGCTGGGTTTGAAACCGCTGCTCGTATACCGGCGGAACCGGTTCTCCGTCGATCAGGACCCGATACGCGTACCCGGTGCCGGGCTCCAGGTCGATCACGTCGATTTCGACGGCAAAGGCGCTGGCGGGCGTGGCGGCAACAGGCTGAGTCGTTCGTGCCAGCCGTTGTTTGCCGTCGGGCCAGTAGCGCAAGGCCACCGAAGCGGGCGCATCGGTCTGCGCCCAGATTTTCACTGCCCGCATTGCCGAATGACCGGGCATGGGGCCGGCGACAAGATCTGCTGCCTGGAGCGAAGGCAGCGGCACGAAAATGGCTGTCAGTACAAAAAGAAATCTGATCATTGCGCGCTGGAAGGCCAGATCAAGCAAGCTCCGATTTTACAGCGACTCGCGCCCGGCGAAAAGTGCGCTCTGGCCGGTCGATGCCGGGCGCTGCGGAATCCCAACGCGAGGCTTGCGCGAACGCATTGCCAGAGCGGCAAAGCGGAACACGCCAATACCTGTGATGGATTGACGACTGGACGCACCCGGGGTGCGTCCAGCCCGCCGAAAGCGAATTCAGCCGCCGCCCGGACTCTGCTGTTGCATGGCACCCTGCTGCTGCATGGCACGCTGCATCAGCGCCTGGTATTCCTGCTGCACGGCCTGAAGCTGCGCGATCAACTGCTCGGTCTGCGGATTCTGTTCGCGCATGGCCTCGACCAGGCCCTCGTTCAGGCTCTGAATCTCGGTCTGAATGGCTTCATCCTGCATCGCCTGGCGCTGCGCCTGCTGCAGCTGGGTCTGCTCCTGGCGAATCTCCTGGGTTACTGTCTGGCTTTCCTCGGTTGAGAGCTCGCCGCCCTCCAGTTGCTCCTGAAGATCACCGATTTTCTCGCGCGAGGTATCGGGATCATGGCCGGCTTCGACCATTTTCTCGTCAACGCTGGCCAGCAATTCGTCGCGCTGATCGGCCAGCTCCGGGTTCGCCTCGATGGTGGCCTGCTGAATCTGTGCCAGCTGCTGGTTGAGCTGCTGGAGTTCGGCCTGTTTCTGCTGCACCTGCTGCATCAATCCCCCGCCCTGGGCGCCCGGCGCCGTTTGCTGTGGCGCCTGCTGGGACACGGCCGCGCCCCCAGACACGACCAGCGCGATGCCGATCAATGCTTTTGAACTGATGGTTCCGAATTTCAACATGGATCTGAATCCTCTCGATGAATGTCTTGATGGATAAATCAAAAAAGGCGACAAGATCACTTGTCGCCCAATTCCTCGTACCGTAACAGATCGAGCTTTGCATGTGGTTATCGCATGGTCTCGGACCCCCCGCGACAGGCCGGCCGCCCCGGCGCCGAATCAGGCCGGCGACAATGCAACGGCTGGTTTTCCAGCGGACGCTCAAGCGCGGTCATCCGGTCATCGCAGCGTTTCCAGCGCTGCGCAGCGTCACTGCGCACAGCTTCCGGCCCGAAAAGTCCATCGATCACGACAAGCGATCCAGGCGTCTCGCCCTGTTCCGAATTCTTGCAGCGTCAGCGCGGACTGAAGCGTCAATGCCGCCGGACGCAGCAGCGCAAATCGAACATAGGAAGCCATTGAACCTCTCCTGTCCGTAAGCAAATGCGGATGGAGACTCGATCCGTCCAGCCGGTGCCTGTCCAGTAACCACCCATAGTAACGACCCTCAATAACGACCCTCAGTAACGCCCAGTAACGACCGCCGTGACCCGCCACCTCGCAGTCATTGTCCTCAAAGCTGCAGCGCGTAGACCAGCGTGAAACCGATATAAGTCCCCAGCAGGTTGCCGAGCGAGCCCAGCACGATGCCCGGCAGCAACAAGTCCTTGCGTCCGAACCGCTCGACCAACGGCAGCACGACGGTGGAACCGCCGACGGTCGTGGCCGAGGCTACTGCGGCAACCTCCGGCGACTGGCGCATGAAACGGGCCGCCAGCACGATGATCGTGCCGTGGACGGCGATCAGTATGACCACGAAAGCCATCAACAGCAGCCCGATCCGGCCGGTTTCATGCAGCGCCGCCACCTCGCAGTAGGCGGCAAGTGCCGCCAGGAAAAGGTACGCGCCGTACATTCCCAGCACTTCGGCACCGCGCAGGCGCGCCACCGGCCCGGTCTGGGCCAGTAACAGGGCCAGTGTCGTCAGAATCAGGATTGCCGGCACGTCGATGCCGAGGAGAGCGCCCAGCCAGGCCGCCAGTTGCTCCGAAACTACGAAGGCGACAAGGCCGAGTGCCGCCAGCATCACCATGTCGCCCAGAGCGGGCCTGTCATCCGTATGACCCACGGATTCGGTCCGGCTTTCAGCGTCGGTCAGCGCATCGCGCTTCGGCAACAAGACCCCGACCAGTCGCGGGAATACCAGCAGTACCGCGATCCAGACCACGGTCAGTACATGATCGGCGACCGCCGCGGCGGCATACAGATTGCCGCTCTGCATGAAGTCGTAATGCAAGGCGAGCGCGTTGAAGTTCGCGCCGCCGCCGATGTAGGTTGCGGCGAACATGCCCGACAGCGGGCCATACCACTGTCCCATCCATTCCGAAGCCCCCAGCAACCAGCCGGCGGCGAGCACGCCGCAAATGGTACCCAGCGCGGCAAACGCGAACATTGCCAGCATCGGGCCACCGGCGCTTAGAAGCGATGCCAGCCGTGCATTGAGCAGCAACAGGAAGATCGAAACCGGCGCGGCGGTACCGAGAAGCTGGTTGTAGACGGGTACATTTTCGCTGGCCAGCGGCACGACGCCGAAATTGGCCAGCACCGCGACCAGGATGATCACCAGCAGCGCCCCGCCGACCATGCGCCCGCCCGGTTTGTTGCCAAGCCAATGCGCCGCGGCAATGGAGGCGGTCAATATTGCGAGAATCTCGATCTGG
>Ga0209947_1000037_pt1 | contig 58237 bp, 50 predicted proteins | sample SalPonR2_B_D2_MG_FD_185706 | JGI IMG/M metagenome (GOLD analysis project Ga0209947, IMG submission 185706) | Salt pond soil microbial communities from South San Francisco under conditions of wetland restoration - Salt Pond MetaG R2_B_D2_MG... ...
TGGCAAAGTAAAAAGTTCAAGATCAAGGCGCGCAAAATCCCGAGGAATGCAGCGTACTTAGCTGTACGTGAAATTCCGAGGGATGCAGCGCAACACAGATATTGGACTTTTTACGAAGCCATCAAACTTGATATCACTATCATGTATCATGCATAAGCCAATCGACGACCTTTGGGTTCCGGAATGTGATCATTAAATTCTTTGGCTGTTTCTATCCATAATTCCATGGCAGACTTGATGTTTGCTAATGCAGATTCATAGGTGTCCCCATGCGCCATGCACCCTTGAAGTTCAGGGGCATCTGCCACGTATGCGTCATCCTCATCGCTCCAGTAGATTATAATTTCATACTTACTTGTCATCATTTACTCCCAGTTTATATTTCAATATGAGATTTCGCACCTGTTCGACTTGATATGGTTTCTCTTTATTTCCGTCCTTCTGCAGATTCGGCTTTTCCTCAATTCCGCCTTTACGAAAAATGTGATGACTGCCTTTGATGCGCATATCAAAACCCAAAAGCTGCAAAAGATTGACCAGATCTGTAAAAGCAATATTGGCATCATTTGTACCGTTTAATATCTGAAATATCAGCTTCTCATATTTTCCCAATATGAATTTCCTGTCAGTTTTCTGTAAGATTCATTTTAATCTAATGGCGCCGGCTTCACCGATTAATTCTCCCAATCGGAAACCCATATCTCAGACAGCAACATCTTTTTCTGTATTTTAAATATGTTTCCATGCAAAGTCAATTGCAGGCAGAATAGGCAGGGAGGAGTTTTCAGATTTTGCTTATTGGGATCTGCTTGTTTTTTGGAATTTGGTGCTTAATTGCAGTTGGTGTCTAATTGCGACCCCTGAACCTGGAAGGCTGAAGCCTTCCGCTACATAGTTCCGAGTCGTAAACCGTGAACTATGAACTTTTTATTCACAATTCAAGAATTGCCAAAACCACACCACTGTGTTTGTTAAGGCATATCAAGCGACTTCGAAATCGATGTTTTTGGGGTTTCCGACCCGTTGGGACGCTTTTAATATCTCAATCTTAACCACATTTCCATCCTTATCATAGTCTAATATAACACCGGGCTTATCCTCATCACTCTCATCGATCTGGGTATCTGAAAATTGGATAATCAAAGCGTCTACTTCCGCACTATATTTAATCTTCATTCACTCCTCCAATATTTCTTTATCTTGCTAGTACGATATGCACTAATAATCACTGGCGGTTTTTTAGAAAAGTTCACATAAACTCGTATTAAATAGACTTTTTCCCCAAAGACCTTCTTTGATTGACAGACGGTTTCATCAATATGGTTACTATATTTTTGTTCTGGATTTTCGACAACATCCCTAACCATTGCTTCTGGAATGCCTCTGCCTGCAATTTGTTCTTTCGCGTGCGCTGACAGAAGCATTTTTAGAATATGCTCCAACGTACCACTTGTTTGTCTTCTTTCATTTGCTGTAGATTTTGCATCTTATAACCCGAAGAGTTTAAATCTCGATTAGTGAATTAATCCACTATTCAAGGATTGGTACCGCTATTAGTATTTTAAATATATTTCCCTGCAAAGTCAATTGCAGGCAGGGACTGGATTTTTCAAATTCTGGTTCTGCTCATTGGGATCTGCTTGTTTTTTGGAATTTGCCCTTGTTTGAAATTTTGGTCATTGAGATTTGGTTATTGTTTGTAATTTGTAATTTGTTATTTGGTGCTTCGGCTGAACTTTAAACCGTGAACCCTATACCCTATACCCTCCCTAAACCTTACACCCTAAACCTTACACCCTAAACCTTACACCCTAAACCCTATACCCTGAACCAATGTCTCGATCCCCTCCACCAGCCGATCCCACGAAAACCGGTACTGGATGGCGCGGATGTTGTCCTGAAATTCCCAGGCCTTTTCCTCCTTAAAAAATGCAATCACCGCATCGGCAATGGCCTGAGAATCCGCCGGGGGCACGATATAGCCGGTTTTACCATTTTCCACGATCTCTGAAAGGCTGCCCACATCCGTTGCCACCACCGGCCGCTCAAACCCGTAAGCCACCTGTACCACGCCACTGCCCGTGGCGCTCACATAGGGCTGTACCACCAGGTCCGCCGCGGTGAAATAGCGTCCAACCATCTCATTTGGGATGTATGCGTCAACAACTTTCACATGATCGCCGATGCCCAACTCCTGAATCCGATCCAGATACTGCGCCTTGTCCTTCCAGAACTCGCCTACCACCATCAGCGTCACCGGCACCCGCTCCAGAATCATCGGCATCGCCGCCAGCAGGTATTTCAACCCCTTGTATTCGCGAACAAACCCGAAAAACAACAAAACATTGCCGGACACCCCAATCCGCTCCCGGCATTCATCACGGTCAAAACCCGCAAATTGAAACACTTCATACGTGGGATGAAACCGCTTGCAGACCCGCGCGCCCGGCATCATTTCCAAAAGGTTCTGCCGGTCCTCATCCGAATGCACAAGAAACCCGTCCCCCAGGCCCAGCACCATGCGCGTGGCAGCCTTGTCCAGCCGGGTGGATTCATGGGCCACCACGTTATGGCAGATATAAAGAATGCGCGCCCGGGAATAGCGTTTCACCAGCCCTGTCATCACCATAAACTGCGGCGCCCAAAAGGATACCCACCAAGGCAGGATCAGCACATCACAGTCATATTGAATAATCTCCCGGGCCGTGCGCAGCCAGGTGACCGGGTTGACGGAGTCAATCACCCGTTCCACGCCGGGCACGCGGATATGCGTCTGGCTGGGGTCAATATCGGATTTGCCCGGGAACAGCCATTTGGGATACTGGCGCAAAAACGAAAAAAACCGGACATCATGCCGGTTTTTCAAGTGCTCGTATAACAGCGTGGTGTAATGGGAAATCCCGCCCCGAAAAGGGTATGTCGGCCCAATCATCGCAATCTTTAATTTCCGCAAAACTTATCAGCCTCTTTTGGCATCCATTCTTTCCTAAATAAACTTCCCTCTGCGCCGGTACGTCTGCTTAAATTTTTTCCCTGTATATGAAAATCCGCCATAGCGCAGCGATTCAAAAAGCTGGGCCAAGCGATACCGTGTCCGGTAATATTTACCTTTCATGCTGTCTTTCGGCAAAAAATGGTATTTCTCTTCTATATAGCGTTCTTCCGCCTGCTGCTGATCCGTCATTTTCAAAAAGTCAGTCTTCTGCTCGCTGTACCACCGAAAGGCGCCCAGAAACACCTCAACTTTATGATATCCTTCCGGCCCAAGCGCCTGCATCGTTCGAATCATAAAATCCGTATCCATGAGGCTGTGCAGGCTTTCATCAAACCCGCCGCACGCCTTGCAGCAACTGCACCGCCAGAACATGGCCTGGTTGTAAACATCCATGTTCTCAAACGGCGCATGCGGATACCGCGGCCTCAGTGCATAATGAATGTCGGTAATGTTATCATTTTCATCAATAGAAATCCAATTGCCGTAGCACACGGAAATTTGCGGGTGTTCCATAAAAACCCGGGAAACACTTGCAAAAGCGCCCGGCAGATAAATGTCATCGCTGTTCTGCCAGGCAAAAATCTCGCCGGTTGCAGCAAAAAGCCCCTTGTTCAATGCCTCGGACTGCCCATTGTCCGGCTCGGATACCCAATAGGCAATGATATCTTCGTATTTCTTTATGACTGACAGTGTCTCATCAGTGGAACCACCGTCAATTACAATCAATTCAGTATTCGGATAATTCTGGTTTATGATCGATAATATCGTCCGCTCCAGAAACCGGCCCTGGTTAAAAGACGGCACCACTACCGAGATGCGCGGTAAGGCATCACCCTCACCATGCTCAAGTGGCCCTGAAATCGGTTTATTAATGAATGCCTTGATATCATCGGATGTAAAAGCGACCCTATTCAAACTCATATCCAAAATGCTTAATGTCCGCTTCAAAATACGCGGCGATCAAATTCGCTGTACTGGAATCATAATATTTCCTGTAGTCTTTATGCGCCCGGTTTTTCGAAACATTCGTTTTATGAAGGGGCCCCACTTTAAGAGACAATTGTTTCCGGATATGGTTCAAGTCGTTGTCCAGATTTTCATATTTCCCCACAAAATCAACAATCATGCGGCTTTCTTCATCAGCTAAAAAATCAATCTGCCGCAATGGTTTCTGCTCAATATGCCATTGTATAAAATCGGTAAACCCCATTTTGTTCAATTTTTCATGCAGCTTGTGTTTTGGCGCCTGACGGATATAAAAATACAAACTGACCTGCCAGTCCCAGGGGTTTCTCACAAAAGCGAACTTGAACAGGGAGTCAAAAACTTCCCTGGCGAGTTTCTTTTGTGCATCCACAGCTCTCGCGTGCTTATGAAACCCCGTCAAAAACTCATTAAACTGGTTATTTAATATCCAATTCAAGGCATTCGTCATCTTACGGGTCGGCCAAAATCCGTAAGCCAGGCGGTCAATGGGCCTTGCATAGGGTATTAATGCCTCTGTAACCGACGTTCCAGCCGTTTTAAAGATATGCACAAACAAAAACTTGTGCTTATAAGAAATCAACATGGGCGACTTTAAAAGCCATAAATTAAAATGAAATGTTGTTTAAAACACCTTCTCGTTGTCATTTCGAGGAGCGAAAGCGACGAGAAATCTTTTTATTTGAAGATCAAGGTTTCTTGCTAAGCCTCGAATCGACGGGCTCCCTCATATACCACTTGATAAAATTACACGACGGCAACAGATTCTTAATCAAATCGATAACCAAAAAAATCAATATCTGCCTTGTAATGCTCGGCAATCAGTTCTGCACAGTAATCGGAATAATGGCTTCGGTAATCCTTGTGCTTGGTTTTATTGACATGAGGCAGCGACGTCTTTGCAATACCAATTCGATCCTGTACATAGGCAAAATCATCATTCAGATTCTCAAATTTTCCGATAAAATCGACAATGATATTGCCGCTGCCATCTGAAAAAAAGTCCTTTTGCAGTCGTTTGTCATTCTGTACATGCCACTGAATATATTCATCGAACGTCTTGAACCGGCTGACCACTGAATGAAGGGGATGCTGCTTTCGCCTCAAAATGAAAAAATACAGGGAAACCTGCCAGTCCCAGGGGTTTCGGACAAACCCAAAGGTAAAGAAACGATTAAAAATCTCAGGGCCGACCCTATGCCTTATTGTTCTGGCATCTGCGTGAATCGGCACCAGTCGAAACTCTCCCGGAAAGAATTTTTCGCTTTTCCGCAGAAGATACTCCACATATCGATTTTTACGGTAAAACGGTTGATACCCTCTTAAAACTTCCCGCAAGCTCGACCCGGCTGTTTTCCAGTTGCGGACAAAAATAAATTGGTGTGAAGAGGAAAAAATCATCTGTCATAACCTACTTAAAACATCACCTATACCGGGCCTTTTCCGCGAATCATAGCGACCACGCCGTCCTTGCCGCGCCGTTTCCACGCCCCCCGAATGCTTTGCATATGTTTATTTACCTCCGCAATACCGTGCATGGGATTTCGCAGCAGAACTTTACTGATTCGCGTGACCTCACCTGTTATCTCGCGCAAGCGTCGCCAATACCAATAGTTGGGTCTTAAACCGGGCGGCCGAAATGGCGCAAGATAGGCATTCATTTTATGCCTTGCCGCTTTTATTGCCCTTTTATTCTGAGTTTTTTTAGTGGCCCTTTCTTGCCTCAAGTGCCATACGGCAGTTGCCAGTCCGGTAAAAACGAAGTCCGTTTTAGCGCTGAGAACTCGATTAAAACAAACATCTTCAAGATAATACAAGCCAGGATCCTGAAGCACGCGCTTGTCTAATACCCTTTGCCGCGCCAGCCAGGAACAGCTGAGGATCATGTTGTCATTTCCCCAAAGCCGGGCATGATCAGCCTTTTCAAACAAATCGATTTTCCGAGTTTCTGGAATCACTTTTGCCGGTTGATTTTTTGGTGCACTGAAATTGCTTTGCCAATAAAAAGGTGGCGGATCTTCTTTGTGGGCAATACATCCTGAAAAAGCCAAGCTACAGTGCTGGTTTTCCCAGAGGCACGCATACAGATGCATTAAATGGTTCTGATGCCAGCAATCGTCGTCGTCAAGATTGCAGAATAAAGGCGCCTCAACAGCATTGAGCCCCTTCCACAGCATCGTACTTCGGCAGGTCGTTGCCTGTTGGGGCCGTATAACCCGCATCCATTTGAAACGCTCCTCATAGGCCGCGATAAGACTGTCCAAGCCTGAGACCTCTGCAAAGGCAATAAACGTAACCGCAATTTCGGGGTAGCTCTGGTCAGAAATGCTTTTGACCGAACGCTCGACCATCTCCACAGGCCGGCTGCCGATGCGCATAAGAACTTCTATCACCGGATACTCATCATCTTTGCCTAAATCTACGCCCCTGCTTGATATTTCTGCTGACGCGACATACCCCTGGGCCTGCCTGACTTTATTCAAAAAACCCGGCAGCGGTTCCAGCAACCGCTCAAGACACAATTTCTTAACAAATACCTGATGACTCGCTTCAGCCATATCACAAGCCGACTGAGGGTGTGCCTCAATCCATGCCATGTGCCCGGCTATTTGATCAGCAACAGAGCCCGTCCCGGCCGAAGCATCGACATAAAGGACTGCATCGCCGAATACTTCGCGTGTAAAAGGCATATCATCCACAACCAAAACACAGCCGGCGGCGGCCGATTCAAAAAGCCGCATGGAGGGCAAATTGGCCTCGCGATGCTGCTTTTTATGCAAACACAGAGCGACACCAGCATCATTCGCCCGTGCGAGTAAACTGGTACCGTCTAAGGGTATTTCGCCACAATAGGCTTTCCCCAAATGATGCCAGCTTGATGCGGGCCCGTAAACACACAAGCTGATCTTCTTTTCCAGAGCTTCAAAAAGCCCCTCATGACGTTTGCCAAAACGCTTTCCATCCCAACTTGCACCGGCATAGAATAATTGCCGCCTGCCGCCCTTAAACGGCTTAAATTCAGTTCGATGGCAGGAGGGCCAAAAATAGGGGCCCAAAAGAGCAGACTTGCCCATATCATTACAAATCTTCCGTAGCCATTTATCGACACAAGGGCCCCCGGGCAAATACCCATCCAGGCTTAAAACATTTCGCCTTCGCTCCTTGCAATGCTCAAAAAAAACAGGCGGACTCCAAAGCAAACCAAAGGTAGGCACACCGGTAAGTTTGGGGCAAAATTCGTGGGTTGTTAAAACACAGTCCGGTGCGACGGCAATAATGTCATCGGATGTCACAACAGTGGTCACCTGCCAACCAAGACAATGGCCCGCAATATTAATCTGGCGCAAAAACTTTTTCTCTAATGTAAAGGGCCAGTTTGGGAATGGATCAATAACAGCGATATTCATGAATAAACATTTTTATCTTTTGTTATAATGCATAAATTCAGCATAGCTTTTTATCGAGACATCAATGCTGTGAAAAAAAGCGATTATAAGATTAAATCCCTTAAATAACTTCGGTAACCATGAAACTCATTATAGCCGCCTGAACAGAAAAATTTTGTAGCCAAATAAATTCTTAGCAAACGATTGCTATTAACAATTCGAATCCGAATAAGAATGTTCTTTTTTGTTTTTTCATTTCTTGCAATAAAATCATCAATATTCTTAAAGTATTCTTCCTTTTGGGGAGTTTTCGACAGTTTCCTGGCCCGCTCAATAAAACCTTCAGCATAGGCGAGCGATCTATATAGGCCCTCATAGGCGTTGGTTTTCCTGGCACCTTGCAGTTGACAAAAAAATTTATCCAATTTTGTTGTTTTCTTTAATCTAGTGGAGCTATTCTGAGACTGATTGCTGCCATGCCGCCGATAGAGCTGTAACGGTTTTTCAACAATACTTCTGCAGCCAAGCCCTTCTGCAAACCCCACCAACCATCGATCATGTCCTGCAATATCACTGGGGATCGGGAGCAAGTGAAACAAAAAATTCCGGCGTACCGCCAGGCATGCACCTATTAGAAATGATTTGTCAGCTTCCCCAGCAGACCGGATTTGGCCCAAATTGGTCAAACCGGTGGGGGTAAGATCACCATGGACTAATTCAGCATCATTCATAAAAACCTGCGCAATCTGATCCTGTTGCGCCGCCCTTTCAATGGTTTCTATTTTCTGGGGTAGCCACACATCATCCTGATCGCTTAAAAAAACCAAATCGCCTTCGCAAAGGGAAAGCGCGCGGCTAAAATTTTGCGCATAGCCAAGATTGACCTCGTTAACGTAAATCTTCACTTCAAAAGGGGCACTTTTGCAAAATTTTTCTAGCAGCTGCAGTGTTTCATCTGTAGAGGCGTCATCGCAAACAACCAGCTCATCAGGCAGGCGACTCTGTTTTGCGAAACTGTCTAACTGCTCTTGCAGGTATTTGGCGCCATTGTAGGTCGCCATTGCAATTGAAATTTTCATTTTTTCAGAATGTTACATTATTCTAATATGTTGCTCTTTTGTATTAAAATGTATCACTCAAATTTTACCGCCACCTCGTTCAAGGGTTAAAAAATATCAAAGAATTACCCACTGGATGCGACAAGCTCTTGGAACTCAGGACTTTTCTCAAATAGTTCCGTGTATGTCCCGGACATTACCAAAGCGCCGTGTTCTAACAAATAAATACAGTCGCATGGTTTGACGGTGGTCAAGCGGTGGGCGATAATAATAATCGTCTTTTGATGGCTGAGGTTGTGCACTGCATCCATAACCGCCTTCTCGGTCAAATTATCCAAAGCGCTTGTGGCTTCATCCAGAATCAACACATCCGGGTCGTGATACAGCGCCCGGGCGATGCCGATACGCTGCCGCTGCCCCCCTGACAAACGCACCCCGCGTTCGCCCACCGTGGTTTCGTAGCCGCTGGGCATCTCCTCCATCACAAATTTGTGCAACTCGGCGGTACGGCCACAGCGCTCCACGGCTCCCCTATCGATTTCGTCCGGGGGCACGCCAAAGGCAATGTTGGCTGCCACGGTGTCGTCTGCCAGAAAAATCTGCTGCGGCACATAGCCGATCGAGCGCTGCCAGGCCCTTATATTCCCGCCGGAAATCGGCTTTCCATCAGCCCGGAGCTCGCCTTCATCAGGGATCAAAAGGCCCATTATCAAATCAACCACAGTCGTTTTACCCGCCCCTGTCGCGCCAACAAAGCCCACCGTCTGTTTTGCATGAATACGAAGATTAAGGTTATTGATGGCTGGCTGTTTAGCCCCTGGATAAGTAAAGTTAATATTCATTAAATCCAGATGCCGGTCAAGACCCAGCGGGGCTATATTCCGGGCCGATCCAAACTGACGTATTGGTATGGTTTGGTCTTTCATCTCCACAAAATCGGCATACAACACATCCAGCGCCGGTTTGCCAAAACGCAGCTTGCTTGCATTCTGGTATACCTGCTGCATAGCGGGGAGCAGACGCATACCGGCAAAGGCGAACAACCCAATCGAAGGCAAAACCTGCCCAAGGTCACCGCCTCGCAATGCCATAAGCACCAGGATGAAAAGCAGCATGACGCCAACCGCGATGGCTTCCAAAAGAAACCTGGGGACTTCTGCCATTATCTGGTTATATGCCAGGCTTTTGGCAAACCGTCTGGCCGGTTTGCCAAAACTTTGTAAGTACCCCGCCTCAAGCCCAGAGGCCTTAACCTCCTTGATCCCGCCCAAGGCCTCCTGAGCGATTTGAAAACGCGCCTGATTGGCCCGCACTCTTTCGGCACCGATCCGGCCCAAAAATCTCCTAAAGGCTATGTAGATCCCGCCGTATGCCCCGCCGAAAACCAACAGGGCAAAAACAGTGAGCAAAGGATCAACGAAAACAATCAGGCCGAACAAAAAAACTACGATAACCGAATTGGCCATCATTTTCACGCTCGGCATCAGGGCATTCATAATAACCTGCTGGACCTCGGAAAGCACGCTTTTGCCGATGTCTGAGCTGTGGCGGCCCAAAAACCAGCTATAGGGGCGGGATAGATAGTTCTGCAATAGCCTGGCGCTCAAAGTATAATTGCGCATATGGGTAAACCTTGCCAGCGCATAGTGGGTCAAGGCCTTGAACGCCAGGCCCGTGGTGACCAGGAAAAAGACGACGACCCCCAGAAAAAACAAAAATCTGTCAGTGCCTGTAAAACCCAGCTTTTTATAAACAATGGACAGGTAGGCATTTTCCTTGACGATTTCAGGGTCGGACAGAACGGAGAGAAAGGGCATAATAGAGCCCACCCCGACAACCTCCATAATCCCCATAACCAGGACCATGGCGAACAGAATAAAAGCGTTCCGGCGCTCGGAAGGGCTTAATAATACGTAGAATTTACGGTAAAGATCCAGCATGGTTGCGATTATCGTAGATATGAAACATAAAAAGCTTTATTCAATTGATTCATAGCTTTTTTAGGTCTGGTTCTGCAGATCATACAAGTTACATCTTGACAAAAAAAATAAGTTTGTTTATGAGTAAATAAACTGCTCATAAAGGATTTGTCAAGTGAATTTATTTGACGGGCTTATCACATCGAAGACCCGAATCAAACTGCTGATCAGATTTTTCTTTAACCCGGAGGCGCGGGCATATTTGCGTGAGCTTGCCAAAGAGTTTAATGTTTCTTCAAATTCAGTCCGGGAGGAACTGAACCAGCTTACAAAAACCAATATTTTAAAATCCAACAAAAACGGGCGGCAGGTTTATTACCAGGCCAATACAGATCACCCGTTGTTCCCGGAGCTTAAATCCATGGTCAGCAAGGTAATGGGCATTGACAAAGTCATAGACAACCTTGTGAAACGCCTGGGCGACCTGGAATGCGCCTATCTGCTGGATGATTATGCGGAAGCTAAAGATACGGGTATCATTGACCTGCTTCTGGTCGGTAAAATCGATCCGTACCACCTCAACGATTTAAGCAAAAAAACGGAACACTATATTAGTCGAAAAATTCGGACGCTTGTTTTAACGCAGGAGGAATTTGAAAATTTCCAGCAAAATTTAGCGCATAGACCGAAAGTATTACTTTGGAAAAGCAGTAAATATGAATAAAAGTAAACCAGGATTGATCATTAACAGGATTTATGCGGGTCAGCCATGGATGATGAAAAAGAGTTAACCTTCGACGCCTTCAGCAGGCGGGCAAAGGATACGAAATTAAGCCCAAATGAAAAAATCGGGTTTCCGGATGATTATAGGCAAGGCTTTGAGGATCCTATTTTTGAAGATATCGCGTATAAATTACAATTAGAAAAGACAGAGCAAAATGCCTGCGTAATGGATATCGGCTGCGGATGTTCCGGTTTAACCAATTTAATCATAAAACACGCGCAAAAGAACCATTACAAATTAATTTTAATTGATTCCGAGGAGATGCTCGAAAATATTGCGGATTACGAGAATGTTGAAAAGGTTAATGGCTGTTTTCCGCAAATCGAGGGACTGTTTAGAAAATATTGCCATAAAGCAACCCATATACTGATTTACAGTGTGATGCAGTATGTTTTTTATGAAGGCAATATTTACGATTTTATCCATAAAGCCATCGATTTGTTAGCACCTGGTGGAAGGCTTTTGATTGGCGACATTCCCAATGAAGATAAAAGGGACAGGTTTCTTGCCAGCGAACCCGGACAGGCGTTTCTAAACAACCAAGATAGGATAGAAACCTCTTCCGCGCAAATATCAAGAGATAAAACCATAAAAATTGATGATAGTATCGTTCTCAGCATTTTATCCAGATACAGAAAATTTGATTGTGAAGCCTATCTCTTGCCGCAAAATCCCATGCTGCCCATGGCGAACCGTCGGGAGGATGTTCTTATCGTCAAAAGATAACCCGGGGATGTGATGAGACCTTTAATTATATTTGGTACAAGTTCTTTTGCTGAAATCGCTTATGAATATTTTACAAAGGATTCTGACTTTGAAGTTGTGGCCTTTACCGTCTCTAAGGAATATAAAAACAATAACGAATTTTTAGGTTTACCCTTGATCGCGTTTGAGGAGGTTAAAAAAGCTCACCCCCCCACCGAGTGCTGTATGTTTATTGCCTTAACCTATAATCAGATGAATCGAATAAGGCACTATTTTTACAATGAAGCCAAAACCAAAGGCTATGAATTGGCCAGTTATATAAGCACGCACGCATTTGTTTGGGATAATGTTACATATGGGGACAATGTGTTTGTTTTTGAAGACAACACCATACAGCCGTTTGTCAGGTTGGGGGCGAATGTTATCGCCTGGAGCGGCAATCACATTGGGCACCACTCGCGAATCGGCGACAACTGCTTTATTTCCTCGCACGTTGTCGTGTCTGGTCACTGTGATATCGGGGTTAATTGTTTTATCGGGGTGAACGCCACAATAGCCAATAATGTCATTATTGGGAAAGACAGCCTGATAGGGGCGGGGACTTTAATCGCGCACCATATTCCTGAAGGATCTATCGTCAAAGGGGTTAAATCCTCACCGGATAAAAGTACAACATATGCGAAATATATTAACGCCCCGGAAAACGAGTAGATAAAGGCAAAACGCATGAAATGGGCAAAACAAGGTCATATATTTGTCGCAAATAACGAGCAGCCCTGGGCACAGACGCATGCCATGATACCCACTCCGGCCTGGCTGGATGACGATCGTCTGCGCCTTTATGTGAGCTTTTGCGATCAAAAAGGCAGGGCCAGGGTTGGCCATGTGGATGTAGAAGCAGAAAATCCTCAGAAGATACTTGCCGTCTCTTCAGAGCCACTCTTGGGAATAGGCCGACCTGGCACATTTGATGAAAACGGGGTGATGCAGTGCAGTGTTGTAGACGCCCCTGGCGGGAAAAAATATTTATACTATGTGGGTTTTGAGGTGGGCACGCAAATCCGCTATCGAATGCTAACCGGCCTTGCCAGCAAAAAAGCTGACGCGGAGGAGTTCAACCGGGTCAGTCAAACGCCCATATTGGAACGGAGCGATGCAGAGCTATATTTCAGGGGTGGACCATTTGTATTATTCGACAACGGCTGTTTTAAAATGTGGTATGTTGCCGGAAGCGCCTGGATTGAACTGGACGAAGGGATAAAGCCCGTATATACGATCAATTATCTGGAATCAAATGACGGATTCCATTGGGGGCCATCCGGCAGGGTCTGCATAGATATTGAGAACCCGGATGAATATGGATTTGGCCGGCCCTACGTCATAAAAGATAAAGATAAATACAAAATGTTTTATTCCATCCGGAAAAAGGGACTGGGGTATCGCATGGGATATGCCGAATCAACAGATGGCATTTCCTGGACCCGCAAGGATGATGAAGTCGGCATTGATGTGTCACCGGAGGGATGGGACAGTGAGATGATCTGTTATCCCGCGGTTTGCGACGTACACGGCAAGCGTTACATGTTTTACAACGGCAATCAGTTCGGTAAGACCGGCTTTGGCTATGCGATTTTAGAACAGGACTAGCATGCAGGTCATCCGGTATACGGAAAAATTCAAAAACCAGTGGGATGAGTTTGTTTCCCAAAGTAAAAATGGTATGTTCCTCTTTTACAGGGATTATATGGAATATCATGCGGATCGATTTACCGATTATTCATTGCTGGTATTTAATAAAAAAAACCGGCTGGTTTCGATTCTCCCGGCGGATCTGGATGGAAACACCGTATTTTCCCATCAGGGACTGACCTTTGGTGGGCTGATTCTGACGCCAAAAATAAAGATTGAGGAATCTTTTGCCGCATTTCAGGCGCTCATTGAATATATTAGATCCCTGAAGGCCCAAAAACTCATATACAAGGCCATCCCCTATATATATACCCCCATCCCTGCCCAGGAGGACCTGTATTTTCTTTTCCGCTTTAACGCACGGTTAATAAGACGGGATATCACATCAACAATACCCACTTCATGTCCACCGGCCTATTCCGAGCAGAGAAAACGGGCCCTCAAAAAGGCCCGCACACTTAATATGAAAATTGAACAATCGAAAAATTTCAGCGAGTACTGGCCTGTCTTGAGCCGGGTATTGCAGGAAAAGCATGACACCCTGCCCGTGCATACCGCAGAGGAGATTCAGTATCTGGCCGATCATTTTCCTGACCATATCCGCCTTTTTCAAGTCCGGCAGGATGGAGCCGTGTGTGCCGGCACCGTGGTCTACGAGCATCCGACTGTTGCGCATACACAGTATCTGGCAAGCAATGACCAAGGCCGTGAAACAGGAGCACTTGATTATTTGCTCGACTACCTGATTACTGAGTTTTACTCATCCAAACCGTATATTGATTTCGGTATATCCACGGAAGATGCCGGCAGATATTTAAACCCGGGTCTTGCAGCGCAGAAAGAAGGTTTTGGCGCGCGCACTGTGACCCATGACTGGTACGAATTGCAGTTGGCCTGAAAAATGGAAACCATCTTCGACATCGCCACCCTTAATTTCCCCAGGATTTTAGATGACCGGGGCAATCTAACGTTTGTAGAGCATAACCGCCATGTCCCCTTCCCAATTGCCAGGGCCTACTGGATATACGACGTGCCCGGCGGTGAGTCCAGGGGAAGCCACGCCTATAAGAGCCTTCAGGAATGTATTATTGCCATGTCCGGCAGCTTTGATGTTTACTTAACAGACGGCCAAGGGGAAAAGGTGATAACTTTGAACCGGGCCTATTACGGCCTTTATGTGCCGCCCATGATCTGGCGTACCATGAAAACTTTTTCGACCAATGCGGTGGCCCTGGTTCTGGCTTCCGCACCCTATGATCCAGAGGATTATATCAGAGATTACAATGCATATATCACCCTGCGAAAATCAACCAACTACGGTGCATGACTGCCAGGTCGTCAACCTGCCGCAAATCGGGGAGCGCGCCGGCAACATCACCCCCATCAACGGGGAAATCGATATTCCGTTTCCCATAAAACGCATCTACTACTTATATGATGTCCCGGGCGGCGCTACCCGCGGCGGCCATGCCCACCTGGAACTGCAGCAGCTCATCGTCTCGGTCATGGGCTCTTTTGATGTCGTTCTCGATGACGGCCGGGAATCCAAACGGGTGCGTCTGGAACGGGCCTATTATGGTGTCTATCTACCGAAGATGATCTGGCGGGAAATCGAAAATTTTTCATCCGGCGGCATCTGCCTGGTGCTGGCATCAGATATATACGACCCATCGGATTACATTCGCGATTACGAGGAGTTTGTCGCCCGAAAACACGGGGGGCGAAAGTGAGCATCCCTTTTCTTGACCTCAAATCGGTTCATGGAATGTGCCGCAATGAGCTAATCGAGGCCGCCACTCGTGTCATTGATTCCGGATGGTATATCCTGGGCCGGGAAGTTGAAAATTTTGAAAAAGAGTTTGCCGGCTATTGCGGGGCCAAGCGGTGTATTGGGACAGGCAGCGGACTGGATGCGCTGCGGCTAATTTTTCAGGCCTACCTGGAACTGGGGCGGCTCCAACCCGGGGATGAAGTGCTGGTTCCGGCCAATACTTTTGTCGCGTCGGTACTGGCCATTACTGAAACAGGGCTCACCCCCCGATTTGTTGAGCCTGACGCGGAAACATATTTGTTGGATTTACAGGACGCAGCCCGCAGAATTACCCCCCGGACGCGGGCCATCATGCCAGTGCATTTGTATGGCCAGGTTTGCGATATGCTAGCAGTCAATGAACTTGCCAAGCGTTACCAGCTCATTGTTATTGAGGATGCAGCGCAAGCCCACGGTGCTTATGACAAAGACGGCAGGGCCGGGGCATTGGGGGATGCGGCCGCATTCAGCTACTATCCGGGAAAAAATCTCGGGGCCCTTGGTGACGGAGGCGCTGTTCTGACAGATAATGATAACCTGGCCGACGTGGTTGCCTGCCTCCGCAATTACGGCTCAACCGTAAAGTATGAACATACCTGCAAGGGGATCAACTCACGGCTGGACGAGTTGCAGGCGGCTTTTCTGCGAATCAAATTAAAACACCTGGACAAGTGGAATGCCAAACGGCGACAGGCTGCCGAATATTATCTGCAAAACATTCATAATCGAAAAATAGTCCTCCCCAAAACAAGGGCCTCAAGAGCCCATGTCTGGCATGTTTTTGTGATCCGCTGCGAAGAAAGATACCGTTTAAAAGCATATCTTGAAAACCACGGCATCCAAACCCAGATCCATTATCCCATGCCTGTGCATAAACAGCCGGCCTATAAGGAATATAATCATCTGCATCTGCCTGTGGCTGAAAAATTGGCGGAAGAGGTGTTGAGCCTGCCAATAGGGCCGGCCATGCAGCCACTGCAATTGAAAACAATATTTGAACTCATCAATCAGTTTGAATGATAAAAAATTCTATTAATGAATGAACTCAATCTGCACCTAAAAATATTTACATGAAAACAGTATTTATTCATGCTGGTACACATAAGGCTGGTTCGACGAGTCTACAGCATTTCCTTGCCAATGCCTCTGGCATATTGGCAGACCAGGGCATTCTATATCCTAAATCTGGCCGACCAAACCAAAATTTTAAAGGTCATCATTTGCTGTCCTGGTATCTACTAGGCAAAAACAATATAAAAACAGACGAGAGCTGGAAACACTTGCGTGATGAAATAGTTTCTTGGAAAGGCGATCGTGTAGTGATTTCCTCTGAGGATCTGGAAACAATAACAGTAGAACAAATTTTAAGGATTCAATCTTACCTTGCTGGTTGTGACCTGAATGTCATAATATATTTGCGCAATCCATTTGATTTTTTAGTTTCAGTATATAAACAATTAATCAAAAGTGGGGTTTACGGGGGGGAATTTTTAAATGATTTTCTTCCTGAAAAGTCGTGGAGAGCTGATTATGGCCCTTTGGTGGACCGCTGGTCAAAGGTCCTCGGCCCTGATAAGGTGCATCTCAGAATTTTTGATAAAGTAAAGAAGAAACCAGGTATCGAAAGAGATTTCTGTTCCATAATTGGTGTCAACGCCGATTCCATTGCTTGCCAGATTCCAACACCGACACGCGCACTCAATATATCGCCAAGTAATAGAAAAACTGCTATATTGTTAAGGTTTAACAAACTGACTTGGAGAATTGAAAGGCCGAGGAGATTTGGCCGAACCCGAAAAATTCGAACGGTTATTATAAGAAAACTTCGAGCGGTTATAAGAGGGGACGGGACAATAGGGAAGGGATATATAGGGAAAATTATGCGGTTATTTTTGGGTATAGGGGTATATAGTAGCTTACAAGAGGTGAAGGCAATTGAATACTTAAGAAGAAGCACTTTAAATGATCGCCATAACGCCTTCTTGGAAAGATATATAGAAGCCGAAGATCACGATTTTCTTAAAATCTGAAAATAGCATTGCCCATTTACATTTTTCGGATCAAATAGATTGATTTGCTACATAGCGTTCTTCTCTTTCCATTTAGCTCTCGGTTCTTAAGAGAAGAACGGAAACCTTGTATAAAAGTTTACCTCCAGCTCAGTTATTGCGTTTAGAAATGATATCTATGCCGGGACAGGGAAATGTTTTATGAAGAAGCAAATATTTATTGGCGGCACGGGTCGAAGCGGAACCAGCATACTTTACAAACTGCTGGGCTCGCACAAAAATATCTATGCGTTTGAAAATGAAATGCGATTTATTACCGATTATAATGGCTTAATCAATCTGGTGGATGCCCTTACTATAAACTATTCCGTTATCCAGGCCAGAGAAGCGCTGTACCAGTTTGAAAAATTTATGAAAATCCACCTAACTACGCCTCAAAAACCCCCCTATTTCGGCATTGATTTTAATCATTTCTTCGGCAAAGAATTTTTTGAAATAAAAACTGAAGAATTTATTAGAAGTTTAGTCGATTTTGCTTTCTATGGCACAGACTATCAAGTAGAACCTTCCTGCTTGTACCATGTATTCACCCCTGTTCTTCGCAATTGGACCCAAGTCTCCAGGAAATTTCAACGGATCCAGGAAAAATTATCAGGGCGAAAAAGGAGGCGAAAAAATTCATTCTGGCCCAAAAGAAGATTAAAAAATGCCAAATATTTTTCCGACAGGAATGAACTCTGCCGCCTGACCGGACAATTTGTAGATGATTTGTTCTCAGAAGCTGCGCGCAGAGAAAACAAAACCGCGTGGTGCGAAAAAACGCCGGCAAATCTCCTGCATCTGGACTTCTTGTGGGAAATATTACCTGATGCCTACTTTATACATATTAAGCGCGATCCCAGGGGAGTAGCCAATTCCATGACCAATCAGTTCTGGGCATCTCCTAACCTTGAGGATATCTGCACACAACTTAGCCAACATTTTCATCGGTGGTTTGACTTGAAAGAGCAACTTGAGTTCTCCAACAAAAAATATCTTGAAATTAAACTTGAAGACCTGGCGCAAGACAAGGAAAACAATATACAGCTTATCTGCGATTTTCTTGGTGTGGAGAATGCTTTTGTCAATATGCCGCAACTCGAATTAAGCCGGGTGGACTATTGGAAAGACATTATGCCCAGCTATGATATTGAACTTGTGAATAAGAAGCTGGGCTGGTGGATTGAGGAAATGGGATATTAAGTGGGGTTATGTGCAGGCGGCCCCAAAGGAATTGTTTATAATGACAACTAATTTAATGGACAAACAATACCCATGTATTAAGGATGCGGATAAAAAGACGATAATCGAGAAGATAACCAAATACTATAATTTATATCAATATATTATCAGTTTAGGGAAAAAAGAAGGCGATGTTGAAACAAAATGTTTACTCTTCAAGCTTGGTGCCTACTTCGCGGCATGTAATGTTTGCTCTGTTTATGCCGATTACGACCTTGAGAAGGAACTCATATATATAGCGAATAAATTTGAAGCAAGAATTGAGGATAAATATGAGAAAGACACCTGCCTGCATGTATTCACCGATGCCTACTCTGTTGGCGGCCATACCCGCCTTATCGAAAACTTTACATCTGATTCAAACACTCACAAAAAACATTCAATTGCGATCACCTCGGGCAAAAAATCCTTCGATTTTGAGGGAAATGATAAAAAATTCCAAAATTGCCATCTGCTGGAAGGCGGGGAAATTGCAAAAGCACTTGAATTACGACGTATTTCTTCAAGATATGATAAAATCATCCTCTATACGCATATGTATGATATTGTCCCATTAATAGCCTATGGGAGTAGTGATTTTACGCGGCCAGTCTTTTACTACAACCATGCGGACCACCGTTTTTGGGTCGGCGCTTCAATAAGCGACCTTGTATTTGAGATGAGCACGACAGGCCGCATGTTTTCAAGGCTAATGCGGGGAATTGAACACCATCACATACTGCCGATTCCTGTTGATGTAGACGGTAGCGCGTTTAAATCCAAACAATATTGTCGAGACAGATTAAAATTGCCCCATGACCGCCATATCGTACTAAGCATAGGGGGGGCCTCTAAATACGGCAAAATGTTTATAAACACATGCATGAACGCATTAAAATTAAGGAGTGATATTTGTTTCCTGATTGTTGGACCGGACAAAAACCAAAAAATGTGGCAAGATGCATACGAAAAATCCCATGGACGTATCAATGCCATTGGAATAGTGCCGCATGCCGAAATATCAGCGTATTATCAGGCGGCTGATATGTACCTGGATTCTATGCCGGTTGGCGGTGGAACGGTAATGGTTGAAGCTCTATTGCATCAACTGCCGGCGTTAACCTGGGATAACGGTTTCACTCAATTTGACGCCTATATTAACTGCCGGGTCGGTATTGAGAACCTACCGCACGAGATATCCAAAATATTATCAAAGGCCAATACTGACGACAAAAACGCCTTATGTGACAGGGTCTTTGCTATGCATAGTTCACGGCGCATAAACAAGAAATTCAACGAATTATTAGATAAATATGATAACCATGAAATTAGAAACTTTTCCCCCCTAAAAAAAACTCTAGAGATAGATATGTATGACATTAATTTATCCAAAAACATGTTTCATAAATTTTTCCTTAACCGGGAAATATTCTCAAAAATACCGCTTAAGTATCAGATTAGAATATTGATTTATTTACTTGTAAAAATAAAATATATGCCCCAAATTTTACCCACACTGAATCAATAATATTTTTAGTACATCAGGATGACCCAAAACCAGTAATTGGGGCAACATTCATCCCCTCATTCCAAAAAGCATAGACCTCTACTAAGGAAATTTCAAGAAAAAGATTTCTCGCTACCGCTCGAAATGACAGTAAAAATCGCTTTTATCAGCTATTAAATTCGAATAATATTATTACTGAGCAAAAAATCCTTCTTATGTAGAAAAGCCGTTCATCCTTCTGGATGAACGGCTTTTCTATCCGGTTCAGACGAAAATTATACTAGCAGCAGCTATTTTGTGGCCTGGTAATAGGCGAGAATTTGTTCCGCGGTCAATTCAACATTAAAAACAGCCACCTCATCAATAGCGCCATTAAAACTATACATAGATGGCAAAAGTGAATCCACATGCAACCCCCGCCCAATGATACCCTTCCGTGTATCGCCAGCCCCAATGGGGTTGGCTCCGGTTTCAACAGCATTGACAAGATCCCCGTCGATATAAAGCTTTAAATTTTTACCAGACTCGGCCTTAAAAGACCCACAGACAAAATGCCATTCCTGCTCCGGCATATCTTTTGGGGAGGACACTTTTGTTGCATATTGTAGCTGACTTTCTCCTGAAACATTTACGGCAAAATTCGCCTTACCCTTCAAAATCTGTAAGCGCCAATATTCTGTACCATCAAAAGTAACAATGCACCATCTTTCGCTGTTTTGCACATTTTGGGGTTTCACCCAAGCACAGACCGTAATTTCATCAACCGTTTGTCCCTCCGAAATAGTTCCGTTATCCGGCCCGTAAAACATATTTAACTCGATATAATCATCCTTCCCGTCAAAGTAATAGGCACTATTGGCATTGCCAAAACGGTCATGGGTCAATGCAGCGCCTTTTGCTTCTCCATCGTGTACATTGACTTCATCATTGGCATTGCCGTTAAACGGATAATAGGCGATTGGAGTGAGTTCAGTCGATTCGATGTTAAACTGCAACTCAGTAAAGTTATCGTTGGGTATGTCCTTAACTCTAGCCCAGGCCGGGCCTTCCACAGGATTATCCGGATCAACCCTTACTGTGGCCCGGTAATTGGCATAGCTGTTTTCATCCACATCAATAATAATATTATTTCCGGATTCCACCCACCAAATGTAGTTGGGCTGAGCTTCCGGTTGATGGGTTATGGCTTTCAGATCATAGCTAGGGCTACCCAGCAAAAATTCAGATTTGCCCATCAACGTTATAACCTTCAGCCCAATGGGTCCCTCAACACCATCCGGATTGGATGCGCTCGGATTCAGGTAAACCTTGCCGGGGATTAGCCGAACAAACTCACAACTTTGAAATTTCCCCTGTAAAACCGCGTCTTCTTCAGGATTCTCATTGTTCTTGATACGGACTTCCAAATTATCCAGCACACTGCAGTCTGATGCCGGCTCAACCTTGCTCCTGTATTCCAGCCAGTAAAAACTGTTGGCGTAATCCATAATTTGCTGATGGATGATTTCTGTAGTGAAGTTTAGCGCTTTTTTAGTGATATTCTTTTTTTTGGCCGTGCTGATGACGATTTCCTCGCCCGGTGCGGGAACCGAATAAAACCCGCCATTGCTGATCTCTTTGAGTTCATCCACGTTAACGCGCGAAACCAGATCATCGCCCACGCCGATGGTCATCACCTGTTTTTTGCCCCTCTCGCCTATCACCGCATCAAAGGTAAGGCTTGGCGCACTCGTATGGTTGCCGTCTGTCATGGCCACCACAACGCCCTGGGAAAGATTTTTGTCGGCCGGTTCCGCCTTCGTTTCCTCTTCCCATATGTGGTAATCCTCCGTGCAGAGGTTTAGCGCATCGACCATACCGCCATAGAAGTCCGTGGAGCCAGAGCCCGGGGTGATGTTGTCTATGGCATCCTTTAACTCGGCCGGATCGGTTGTAAAATTCTGCCAAACGGTTTTGGGGCTGTCCCCCTGTTCAGTAAAGGTCCAGATGGCGATTTCCTGCTGGGGCTCTTCCTCTGTATTCAGCAGCGGGTTCTCATTAAGAGCGTTTTCAACATACACCTTGGCCGCCTCTTTCATGTGATCCAGATTTTCGCGGATGCTCGGCGTATTGTCTATCAGCAGGACGGTTTTAAGCGTATAGCTAAAATCCGTTGGCATGGTATCGCGTTTGCGGATGTTTAACTCAGCCGCTTCATTGTTTATAAGCCCATTGTTTTCATAAATCGAAAAATCTTCCGTGCTCAAGTCCGTGACCCATTGCCACTGGTTATTGATAGTCGCCCCATCCTCCTTCATGCGGACCTGGAAAACGGGATCCACAAACCATGGGGGGTTGGATTCGACAAACCAGGAGGGCGTCGTGTCATTGGAATGTTTGATAAATTCATAGGGGCCTACATGGATGATCACATTGACGGTAATCACGGTTTCCAAGCTATTGGCGGTATCCTTCACAATCAGGTTGGCCTTGCCGTTACCCTGGGCCGTTATAATACCGGTGGAATTATCGTTGTCCTCGGGTTTTACGGTAAAAACGGATTCATCCGAAGAGGTCCATTCAAACTGGGAGGCCTTTTCCTTGTCGTCCGCAACGCTGACCGCGTCTACCGTTTCGGTGACGCTGTCTGTGCTCTGTCCCTCTTGCACGTTTAGGGTAACCTCATCCACACCGTCCGGATCCGAACCCGAGGCCTCGATATAGACGCCGTCCTTGCCGGTGAAAAAATCCGCGCTGCTGAATTCGCCCCGGACTAGCGCGTCTTCACCCGTGTTCCGGTTGTCCTCGATTGAAACGGCGACGGTATGGTTTAAATTCTCATCCTCGCTCGTGGAGGGGCTTTTGTATTTCAGCCAGTAGAATCCATCGGCAAAGCAAAGGATCTGATTCTGGATTTCCTGTAAGGTTTCACTCAGATTTTCATGATCATCAAAACCTTCGTCAGCTTCACGCGCCGGTTTGGCGACGGGAAAATAGCCGGCGTTTCCCAGCTGCCTGAGCTCAGACTGGATATTTTCCGGTATGTTTTCAGAACCCACGCCTACGGTATAGACCTGTTTTCTGCCCCGCTTGGCTAAGGCATCCTCGATATCATAAAGGTTGGTGGTGTCCTTGCCGTCTGTGATGGCAACCAGCATGCCCTGCCGCAAAATCTTGTCTTCGGGGTTGAGGTCATCCTCCCAAAGGGAGAGTCCCTTGATCACCGCTCCGTAAAAATTGGTGGCACCGGTGGCGGGCTGGAGGGCGTCTTCGTTTTCACGGGCAGCCTGACCTGTAATCAGGCATTGGTTCAGTGTGCTTAGGTCATCCGTAAACTCCTGTTTGACAAAAGGCTCGCCCTGGTTATTAAAGGCCACGATGGCGACGCGCTGCTGCCGTTTTTCGTCCAGGCTGTCGATCACCGTGTGGGCGGCTTCCTTGATAAGATCCAGGTTCCCGGTCTGGCTGGGCGTGTTATCCAAAAGTAATACGGTATCCAGGGTGTATTCAAAATCAGAAGGCAGGGTATCCCGCTGATATACGCGCAATTCCGTCTCTGTGGCTATAAGCTTTTTTCCATCTTCCTTGACGATGAAATCATCAGCGGTTAATCCGCTCACGCCTTCGCAGTTCGGCGTGCTGACCTGAAAGCTGAAATTGACCCACCAGGGGAATTCGGCATATAGATCATAAGGGTTATCCGCGTCTGAGGCATCCTCGCCGCTATAGCCCGTCAAATGGTATTCGCCTTCGCCGCCGCCGTGGTGGCTGCCGCCGCCGCCGCCGCAGGCAGTAAATCCGGCAACAATAGTCAGGCAGAGTAAAAGCCGGCCTAAAATTTTCAACTGGCTCATAATTGGATCAAGCATTTTTTTCATTAGATAAATCTCCTTGGGTCGATTATATATGTGAACACTGTTTTTATATCATTTTTTATACAAATTGCAAGGATTAAGATCAATAGGAATTTGTTGACGTTTAGGGAAGGTTTAGGATTTTGGGTTCAAGGTTCACGGTTTAAGGTGCAGGGTGCAGGGTGCAGATATTTAATCAACCGGCCCATCCATTTGGGTGGCACAGCCGGATATGGCAGGTACTTCCGCCCAATATCCACCTTCTTCGGCCTCGTGGATGATGACTTTGACTTTCATAATAAGCCTCTAAATAAATTTTAGTTTAGGGTTGATGGTTTAAGAAACCGGGTGGCGGGCTGAAGCCCGCCACCGCTACATCGCATTTACCTTTTTTACGGCCCCGAACGCACGGGGTGGACATAGTATTCGCCCGCCTGGTAGTAAACGCCCACGTAGCCCCGATAGAAGTTGACCAGCCAGGCCCCGCCGGCGCTGCCGACGTCAACGGTCGAGCTCCAGTAAAGGGAGGACTGCTGCCCCACAAAGGGGTTTTCTGGGGGCAGAGCGGGATTGTAGTTTGAAAAGTCCACCAGGCTGTAGAGCTCCCTGAGATTGGGAAGCCGCCAGTCACCGGGATAAGAGTCGTCCCTTAGGCCGGCCCTGCCGCTGCAGAGGTTGTTGCAAAAAACGATCGCCTCCCCCCACTTTTTTTTGCCGCAGGGATTGGCGTCCTTTAACCAGACGAGGCCGGTCAGCTTGTCCGTGACTGTGCCGTCGCCGTTATCCTTGAACCGGGGATCGGGCCAGTTAACGCCTTTTTCCAGGTCCCCGTCATCCCCGGCGGTGGTGGATTCCGTCTGGCCGGTTTTGGCCACTGGGGCCACTGACTTCACGTATTCTCCCAACTCATCTATTTTATTATAAATTGATTGCAGGGAGTAGGATTTGACCTTGCCGGAATCCTGGGCCTGGACCGGTTGATCGACTATCGCAAATGACATGCCAGTCAAAATTAAAATTGATAAGATGAAAATCATAATGAATCGGCCTGACCTTTTTTGCATCAACGGTTTCATTCTTGCATTCTCCTTTACAATTGGTTTAACTGGTTCATTTGCATTTTGGATGGATTTTTATGGGATTGTCTCCAACTTAAACATCGAATAGTCGTGTGAACAACATTTAAATTATAGGAATACCTTAATTTTTTATCCGCTGCGGAAACAATTGTCAAGAAAATCATGGGGCGTATCAGCGCCGTGAATTTCCGAATCATGAATTATAATTGACATCCCAACGACTTATTTCTACAGATGGGGCAGGCGATGATCCGATAATGAAAAACATGCGGTTAAAAAAAAGATGGTATCCGTAATATGTCTACACTGAGATTAATCGGGTTCTTTTGCGGGCTGATTGTCCTTCTCATCACGTTTTACCGCCTCAGATTCCCCGCGGAAAAACGCACCAACATCTGGCTGCTCATCGGGTTTGCCGTCATTTTGATGCTGGTCAGCCTGTTTCCGGGGGTCGTGAATCTTCCCGCGGATTTGATCTCCCTTGGCGACCAAAAAGGCGGGCGCCTGATTACACTGCTCCTGATTTCGAGCGCCCTGCTGTGGTTCTTCATTTTATATGAACGGGGCAAAAATGACGCCCGTTATTTCCAATTCGACCAATGGGCGAGAAATACCACGGTAAAAGAGTTTTTGGAATCGTATCCAAAGGATTTTGAGGAGGGGACGATTTTTATATTAATCCCCGCCTACAATGAGGCGGAAAATTTAGAGCAGGTGCTGCCGAAGATTCCCCGCCGCATCAACGAAAAGCCGGTAAACCGCTTAATCATTGATGACGGCAGCACCGATGCCACCTGCCGGGTCGCCCAAAAACAAGACGCCATGGTGGCGGTACAAAGAAGCAACAGGGGCGGCGGGGCGGCTTTAAAAGTGGGCTATGAAATCATCAAAAAAATCTCGCCGGCTGTCGTCGTCACCATGGATGCGGACGGCCAGCACGCCCCCGAAGCCATACAAAGCCTGGTGGAACCGATCTTAGAGAATGAAGCGGATTTTATCATCGGCTCCCGAATCATCGGAACCCATGAAATCGATTCATCTTTAAGGTTTTACGGGGTAAGGGTGTTCAGTAAAATGATCAACATCCTGCTCGGCACCCATATAACCGATTGTTCAAGCGGTTTTCGCGCCTTTAACAAAACGATCCTGGATGACTGCCTTTTACTGGAGGAGCAATATCACACGGCGGAACTAATTATTGAAGCCGCCAAAAAAGGCTATCGAATTGAAGAGCGGCCGATTCATATTGCCAAAAGACTGAGCGGGAAAAGTAAAAAAGGAAAGGATTTTAAATATGCGCTGTTTTTTTTCCGAACGATCCTTAAATCCTGGTTCAGATAGGATTGAGCGGGCCCTATGGGAATAACCGGCGCATATGTTTTTCTGGTTGGCTCCGAGCGTTCAGGCACAACCGTACTGGGGCAAATACTTGACAGGCATCCGGACATCGCCCAATGGTATGAGCCCTATTTTGTGTGGGACAAATACTTCAGGCTGGCGCCGCACGATGCGCGTTCGGCCGGGGATGCCACCCCACGGGTGATAAGTCAGGTTTTCAATGACTTCGAGAGATACCGGAAAAAACAAAACAAGCCGGTTATATTTGACAAATCCCCGCGAAACAGTCTTAAAATTCCGTTTATTCTAAAAATTTTTCCAAATGCCCGCTTCGTTCACATGCTGCGGGACGGCCGGGACGCCACGCTCTCGATTAACAAAGAATGGCACCGACGGGCGGCAATTATTGGCAAACCCGGCGGGACTCAAAAATTCGATTACATTGAAGCGTTAAAGGTTATCAGGGCCTGGCTAAAGCGCCAGCCTTTTTTAAAAGATCGGCTAAGGGCTTTTTGGTTTGAGACCCACGGCCACCTATTGGACAAAAAGAAAAACCTTAACCGCCTGAGGTGGCACGGGGAGATCGGTTGGGGGCCAAGGTTTAAGGGATGGGAAAAAGCATTTGATAAGTGCTCCCGCCTGGAGTTTAATGCCCTGCAATGGGCGCATTGCGTCTCAGCCATTCGGGATAACTGGGCATTAATACCGGAGGAGAACAAAGTGGAAATCCGATATGAACAATTTATTTCAGAACCCCGGCGGATTTTAACCGATTTGCTTGATCGCATGGATGTCTCGCCGCCCCAAAGTTTTTTTTCCAGTATACCCCAGCTTAAAAAAACCAATTTCAATAAATGGCAGCGCGAGTTCACCAGCGCCCAAATCGATCAAATCAAACCGATATTAAATCCGCTGCTTGATAGACTGGGCTATACAGAAGAGACCCCCTGGTAAAATATGATCAAACACATTCTCCGCATTCTCGTCTCAGGTGTTTTTGTCGTCTATATTGTTTTAAACGTTGATTGGCCAATCATTTATGAGACCTTTCAAAAAATAGATATCCCATATTACCTGCTCTCAACCGGCCTGGCCATATTCGCCTCCCTTTTTCTTGCGCTTAAATACCATCTGTTTATTAAAGACAGCCCCCTGGCGATGTCCATCCCGAAATTGCTCAAAATCAATTTTATCAGCCGGTTCTATGCGTTGTTCCTTCCCTCCGCACTGGGCCCGGAGGCGATCCGCTGGTATAAAATAACCCAAAACAAACAGGGCCGAAGCTTCTTTCTGGCCTGCACCATGGCCGAACGCCTGATTTTCTTGCTGATCCTTCTCCTTTTCGGGAGCCTGCCGCTATTCTTCTACCCGGAAAACACAGAGATTATCGCGCTTCGGCATCAGATTTTACCGTTGCTTATCGTGGCCTATATTTTGATCGGCCTTGGCCTGATTTATTTCGCGTTTCCCGGCATGCAAAACTTGATAAAAAAAATAGCCATCAAGATCCCGGTCATCCGCAAAATTCAAAAGCTCAATCAGTTTATCCGAAACTTTTCCATCAAGCAGCCGCTTCTGCCCTTGCTTGTCCCACTTGTCTGCTTAAGTCTTTTATGGCAGTTGGTTTTTCTGCTGCGACTATTTTTTTTATTTCTATCGCTGGATTTACCCCTGACGTTTATGGACGTGGCATGGATGGCATCACTGGTGATGCTTCTCCAGGCGCTTCCCATTTCTTTTGCGGGAATCGGCGTTCGGGAAGGGAGCTATGCCTACCTGCTTACCCTGTTTAACCTGCCGTCTGAAAAGGGGGTTCTGATCGGCATCCTGTTTTTTACCCAGATGCTGATTCTTGCGGCAATCGGCGGGCTGTTCAATCTTCTTGAAACATGACTGACAATCCAGCATCCGTCCTCTCATTCGAGGAGCGCACGCGACGAGAAATCTTCACTCTAGTGATACCTAAGAATACACCTTCGGAAACACTTCCTTCAGCGACTTAATCAGCGACATCTGGCTATTCACCTCTTCCATGTAGCTGTCATAGGAAACCATCCGGCATTGCTTAAGTATAAAACCGCCGGTTTCATCATTTTGCACTGTGGCAAATAATAAAACTGCCTCAATGGCCCCCTTGTCTTTATCAGCCGCCTTCTGCTTGCATCGATAAGGAAGCACCGCGCCCTGGGCGCCAATCTTGACAGGCGCCATCGGCCGGAGATTATACAGATGGATATTCTGTTTGGCCAGTTTATCAAGAACAGTCTGCTTGACTTTGTCCGGCAGCAAATCTTGCGGTGCTGACTGGGATGGTTTGGCGGGGGTGTTATCATCTGCAGGAGCTTGAATTTGCCCTTGGTTGTCTGCATTTTTAAGGATTCCGCCGACACGATTATCGGCAGTAACTGTATCGTCCGGCAATGGATCTCCCGAAATTTCTGCTTGACAGGCTTTTATATTCTTTTTGATTTTTTGAATCTGCGGATCATCTGATGAATAATACTTGTTAGCAATTGAAAGGGATTGTTTTGAAATATTAAGGGATTGCTCATATTTTTGTTGGGCATAATATAATGCGCCCAAGTTGTTCATAACCTTATAGACAGCTTGACTGTTTTCCCCTTCGCTCGATTGGAGGATATTTATTGCACGCTTATAGCTCTGCTCAGCTTCAAGGAACTTATTCTGTTCTTGATAAATCAAGGCCAGGATATGTAATGGCTCGACCAACGCCGGATGCAGCATAGAGTGTTGTTGCTCCATCAAATTCAGCGCCTTTTGGGCATTTTCTTCAGCTTTTGCCAACTCACCACTTTTAAACTGCTCAACCGAGACGTTAAGCATTTGGTTAACCGACTGCTCTGAGTCCTTTGAGCACCCTGCTGCAAAGAGGGTCAAAATGATTGCCCCGGTCAACAACGCTTTTAAATAAAACCGCATTGATACTTCCTCCAGTTTCCTTCTATACCATTATTGACGTAATAATTTTCTGCTATTTTCCTCTACCAATGCCAGAGGCCGCCATCAAGTGTTTTTTTCAACCGCCCAAGCCGAACAAAGGTCGTAATAATTAACTAGTGCCCATCCAAAAATCGAGGATTTTAGGATGTGTTAATACGATTCTCGACAGTAGCGCCGCCGAACCGCAATAAATATAGGCCAAACAGATGTATAAATCTATAAATTCAGTATGTTTTGCTTGATTTTAAGTATACCTCTCCATTGTTTTATAAAATACTGTGTGTACCGGGCCGAGGCTCCGTTGAGAGTCTTGTCCTTGCCATGGTCAACAGGTTGGCCGCGACAATCGAAGACCAGACATAGGATTTAAACGCTTGCCACCCTTTCTATGTGCAACGAGCAAGCCCCATACAGCGCTTCAACCAAGAGATGCCGGATTCAATGCCGGCACGAAAACGGCGGAACCGATGATACACATACTTACTTCGGCACATATCGGTTTTTTCAAGACCGCGCTTTTTGGCAAAGCAAACATCACACTAAGAAACGCGACAAAATACCAGTATAAAATGCGCTTTTTTTATTTTACAACTAGTTATAGCTTTGGATGGACACTAATTATTATTGTTTATTGACATTCCAGCGCCTAGACGGTATAAATTAAATAATATAAATTACAACCCAATGAAATTAAATCGGAATCTCCCCGTTACCGTCCCAAAAAGCATAACGTGAACCTGCCATCCCGTGGAGAAAACACAGCAGGGTTTACTTGTCGTTTTAAAGAGTTAAAGCAAGGGAGAATGTTTTGCGTAAGGCTTTTCTCGTTAATGGGCCAAACGAGACAGGGGCAAGATTTAATATCCGCATCTTTAATCATAACTCAAGCTTTGTCGTCCCAAATTTGCATTAGCATCCAACTACTTCGCATTTAAAGTTACGGGGGCAAATAATATTTAGAAGGGTTTCTCAAAAAATGGATAAAAACGAAGTAATCGCGAAAATTTGTCAGCTACTGGATGAAAACTGGGAATCATTCTCTCCTATAAGACCCTTTTCACCAGGCGAAGACTTAATTCAATATTCCGGAGCAGTTTATGATCAGTGTGAAATCAAAGCGGCGATGAAAATTTTGCTGGATGGATGGTTCGGCATTGATAAAAAAGCCATGGATTTTGAAAAAACAATGGCAGAATACATTGGTGTAAAGCATGGCGTTGTTGTCAACTCCGGCTCGTCTGCAAATTTAATTGCGGTTTCTGCACTAAAATCAAAAAAAATTGATAACCCATTAGAAGATGGAGATGAAGTCATCACCCCCTTTGCCGGGTTTCCAACAACTGTGAACCCGATTATCCAAAATGGCCTGGTGCCAGTTTTTATAGATGTTGAATTAGGCTCCTATAACATAGATATTTCAAAAATCGAGGCAGCAATTTCATCGCGAACCCGGGCTATTCTTCTCGTGCATACTTTAGGCAACCCCGTTGACATGAACGCAGTCATGGCAATTGCCCGTAAAAACAATTTATATGTCATTGAAGACTGCTGCGATGCGTTGGGATCTGAAATATGGGGACAAAAAGTCGGCTCGTTCGGGGATATAGCGACATGCTCTTTTTATCCGGCACATCACATCACTATGGGTGAAGGCGGCATATGCGTTACCTCGGATAAAAATATGGCAATTATCATGCGTTCTTTAAGAGAATGGGGAAAAGACTGCTATTGTTATGGGAAAGCCTCTGTGGGGATGAAGGACGGTTTTTGCGGAAAACGGTTCAGTAAATGGCTGCCGGATTTGGATGAAATCATTGATCACAAATATGTATATTCCGAAATAGGCTATAATCTCAAGCCCTTGGAACTCCAATGCGCCATTGGACTGGAACAATTGAAGAAACTGAAAGACTTCATCAATAAGCGCAACCAAAATTTTCAGCGCTTTTATAAATTTTTTAAAAATTTCGAACACTTTTTCATTTTACCGTCCTGGCATGAAAAAGCTGAACCCTCCTGGTTTGGGTTCCCTTTAACAATAAGGGAGGATGTTCCCTTTAATAGGTTCGATGTTATTGATTATATGGAAGAGAATAAAATACAAACACGCAACCTGTTTGCCGGCAACCTTCTCTACCACCCGGCCTATAAAAAAATAAAGTGTCGCCGGTTCGGGGAGGCAATAAATTCAAACCTAATTACCACCCGCTCTTTTTTTCTAGGCGTATATCCTGCAATCGACAACGATCGAATGAATTATATTCTGGAAAAACTATCCTCATTTTTCCATAAATACCCGACTCGATAAATTAAATATCGGCCTCGAGGCAATTCAACATGAATCCAGTTTATGTCACCAAAACGTTTCTTCCCCCGTTGGAAGAATATATCGAGTATTTAAAAGAAATATGGGCCACCAAAATTGTCACTAAAGACGGCCCGTTCCTGAAAAGTTTTGGGGATCAACTCAAAACCTTTTCAACCGCTAATTACGCCATACCCTTGGTAAACGGGACGTTTGCGCTTCAACTGGCAATTAAAGCGCTACGCCTAAAAGGGGAAATCTTAACCACGCCGTTTACCTTTGCCGCCACTGGTAACGCCATTGTCTGGGAAGGCTGCCAACCGGTATTTGTTGACATTGACCCTCACAATTTAAACATGGACCCAAACCAAATTGAGAATAAAATCACCCGCCATACCGCTGCCATCCTGCCCGTTCATGTTTACGGGAACCCATGCGACATTGATGAAATTAATGCGATAGCTCAAAAACACGATATAAAAACTATCTACGATGCAGCACATGCCTTCGGTTCAAGGTATAAAAACCGTTCTGTCTTCGCCTATGGAGACATAACAATGGCCAGTTTTCAGGCAACAAAGGCGCTCCATACTTTCGAGGGCGGCGCGTTATTTACCAGTGAACCTGAAATCGCAGAAAAAATACAGACCCTCAGCTATTTCGGGATGACGAATGATGAGTTAACTGTGGACGGAACCAATGCGAAGCTAAATGAACTCAGCGCCGCCATGGGAATCCTAAATCTCAAATATTTTGATCATTGCACAAACATCAGACGCTCATTGTGTAATTTATATCTCCAAAACTTAAAAAATAATGATAACCTCTGTTTTCAGAAGATATCGGGGGAAATCAATTATTCTTATTTTCCCGTCATTTTTAAATCCAATCATCTAAGAGAAGATATTGTAAAAAAATTAAACGATAATAATATTTTTCCCAGAAAATATTTCAGCCCGAGCCTTGAGACGATTTTCTCAGACAGCAAGGAAATCAATTGCCCGGTCGCATACGATATTTCAAAAAGAATCCTTTGTTTACCGTTATCGACAGAATTAACACCGGACGATATCGACAGAATTTGCCAAATCATAAATTCCTAAACCAACAACAAGGATAACGCTAACACTTATGGATCAAGAAATTATAGATTACACGATTATAGTACCGGTTTATTATAATGAAGGCTCGATATCCCTCACTTTCGAGGAACTTCAACACAAGGTCATCGCACCTAATAACAGGTCTTGTGAGGTTATTTTTATCGACGACGGTTCCGGGGATAATTCATTAAATGAAATACTTGCCTTAAAAGAGGCTTATCCCGGTATAATCAAGGTAATTAAGTTAACACGGAATTTCGGGCAGGTAGCTGCAATGATGGCAGGGTATTCAATTGCCAGAGGCAAGTGTATTGTCAATGTAAGCGCTGATTTTCAAGATCCCCCGGAACTGATTAATGAGATGATTCATCATTATTTTAACGATAATTACGAGATTGTTGTGGGTACGCGACTTGCCAGGGATGAATCCTGGCACCGAATTATCTGCTCAAAAATGTTCTATTGGATGATACGAAAAATGAGTTTTCGCAATATGCCGCCAGGGGGTTTTGATCTTGCCTTGATCAGCCACAGAGTCAAAAATATTATTCTCAAAAATCAAGAGGCAAATCCGTTCTGGCAGGGACAGATATTATGGACAGGGTATAAAGTCAAATTTGTGCCTTACTCCCGACGGAAGCGGGAGATCGGAGAATCCACATGGACTTTCCCGAAACTGCTCAAATATTTAATTGACAGCATGATGAGTTATTCGTATCTGCCGCTCCGGATGATATCCGCCATAGGCATATTTTTAGCGCTTTCCGGCTTCATATATGCGATCATTATTTTTATCGTCCGTCTAACCGGCGGGATACCCAACACTGGATGGGCACCTTTAATGATCGTTATGTTGATTTTGTCAGGAGTTCAAATGTTGATGCTGGGTATCGTGGGAGAATATTTATGGCGAAATCTTGATCAAGCCCGTAACCGAGACCTCTACATTATTGAAGAACTTTACGAGTGAATGCAGAATTAAAATCAATGCATCTTAAACAACACTATTATATATCGTTGAAAAAGGTGACTAGATGGCTTCAGATATATACGATAATGCTGAACTTGAAAAAATGGGTATCCGGGTTGGTCGTAATGTCCGGATTCATAAAACGGCATTATTTTTCGGTACCAACATTACTATCGGCGATAACGTAAGGATTGATTCTTACTCCATTATCACATCAGGCAAACCGGTTTTGTTGGGTAACTACATACACATCGGAGCAGGTAGCCATATTTTCGGCACAGAAGGTATAAAAATGGATAATTACAGTGGATTATCACCACGATGTTCGATTTTTACATCAACTGATGATTACTGCCAAGGCTATATGACCAATCCTACAATCCCGCATGAATTTAAGAAAGTATTTACTGCGCCGGTTCATTTACAAAAACACGTTATCATTGGATGTGGCAGCGTGATCCTGCCTGGGGTTACCCTTTGCGATGGCGCTTCAGTGGGGGCGCTTAGTCTTGTAAATAAAAATGTCGAAGCATATTCTGTTGTAGCTGGAACCCCGATTCAAGAAGTTGGAAAAAGGGACAAGCAACAATTATCCAAAATTGAAGAGGCATTCCGGGCATGGCAGAATGGATAATACTCTCTAAATTCCTTAGATGAAAAGGCGGGAATCTTCCGTGCAATCCCTTATCAATAAATTAACGGCTTATGATAAAATTATCCTTTTCCTGATAGGAATTGGCATATTTGTCACTGCCGCGGCTTTTGGTTGGGAAAAACTGCATTACGGCTTCAACTTCATTGATGAAGGCTACCACATGACCGAAAGCTGGCGACTGACTCAAGGAGATCAACTCCTGGACAGCACTGTTGGAGTCCTAAGGCCGTATACCGTACTTAACAGCTTTATATATCGATTAAACCCGGATATAACGTTGCTTGGTTTCAGAACGCTTCAATTTTTTGCCACTATAATCGCATTAGTTGTCTTCGGCTTCTCCTTGGCTGCTTTTAAAAAACAATACTGGCATCTGCCGTTTATTTTTTCCTTGTTCGTTTTTACAGGCCTTGATCCCACGGGAATGATATCCAACCTGAGCTATTATACCTATCCCCATTTTTTTCTCGCACTGCACCTGTCGTTTATGCTCTTTGCCCTGCGTGCAGAAGGCCTGTTGCTCAGGCGTTTATTGCTTATTGTCTCCGGATTATTTCTCTGGGGAATCGGGTTCAGTCTTTTATACTTAAACGCAATCGCGCTTGCACCGATTCTGCTATATCTTTTTTGCCGAAAAACCGGATTTAAATCCTATTCCTTTGCGTTTTCGGACCTGGTCTTTGTGTTAACCCCGTTTGCCATCGGGTGGCTCATTTATACTGGTATGCACATCCGAACCTTTATCCCCTCAATTTTCGAAGCGCTCAATTCTATCTCAAGTTTTTCAATTTATTCAAAAAAAGGCTTGCTGGCATCGCTGCAGGGTATGGGAGGTTATATAGCGGTATCAGTGGTTATATTTCTTGCTTATCAAATTTGTGCGAAAAAAAACTACAGGTGGTGGGTTGCGATACCTGCCGGAACCGCATTGTCGATTTTGACTTACTTTATAATTGAAACCTCTTTTTTCGGCCTCATAGCTCCCTACTATAACGGGTGGTTCGGCCGGCCCATGTGGTTCTCCAGCCTGCTCATCGCATTTATATTGCTGTTCTGGATCGCCAATAGCGGAAAACTTTTTCTGAGAAAACCCATAGATGCGGATGTTGAACTTGGAGTGCTGATTTTGATCCCCGTCACCCTTGTTTCCGCATGCAACATCTTCTTTTCGAGCTTAAGCGGTCTGACCGCTTTGCACGCAGCCATTCCAACAGTTGTTGTTTTATCAAACGAATTTATAACCAAAAAATCCCATCAGACACGAAAGATTTTTGCGAGCTGCATAATGCTGGTTTTCTTATTGGCCCCTTTTTACTATACCACTGCCTGGGCAGACTGGCGGTTCACCTATTTTGATGTAGTGCCGGAAAAAGCGACATCGGTAATTAAGGAAGGATATGGGAAGGGCATAAAAACGAACCCGATTTACGCCCAATTACATGAATGGATTGAAGAAGTATCTTTAAAATACAGCAATGAAGATGATTTCATGATTTCCTATGTTATATCACCCATGTCCCACATGATTGCAAAACGCCGACCGGCGTTAGATGACACATTTATAGATTTCAGCACAAAAAACTTGTTCGAATATCAAAACGCCATCACCACCATGAAAGAACAAAACCATGAGCCCGCCATCGCCTTTGTTTTTGAAAGGACGCCGATACTGTTCCCAGTATCGCTTGAAAAAGGTACGGTACGCTGGCCGCAGAAACAATTTACATTTAAATACTCAAATGATCCGATTTCCACGTATATAAAAAACAATATGGTATTTGCGGGGGAGTTTGTCATTTCACGGGAGAACGATCATGTGGTACGGTGTTATGTGAAGAAATGAACGGAGCGTCAAACTTAAATAAACTTCATGCGCCTGGCCGCAAACACCACCATTTTCAGGAGCATCCAGCCGTGGCGCCAGCGGTCTATGTTGGTGTCGCCGTATTTGCGGGAGCGGTAGCGTACCGGCATTTCGGCGATTTTTATGGGCTTGGTGTCAAACCCTATTGCAATTCCACTCCAGAGTCGATAATTTCTTCCACTAACGGATTTGATCTGTCAAAATCGGCATGTGGGAATACATGGGGCTCAATTCTTGTATCATACTGCCTTCGGATTTTCATGAGATTCACCTGGAGATCAAACGAATCGAAAGCCTGATCAAAAATCACTGCAATATCGATATCGCTGTCAATATTGTCACATCCTTTGGCATAGGATCCGAAAATATATGCTTTTTGGAAATCCTTATAGGTTCGTCTTAAATGATCAACATATTCTAATACTGATTGAGGTAATTTCCTTTTAGCCATACTCTGAAATCCTTTATTGAGTTAATCCATTTTTCCGTAAAATCCATTGTACATTTATTGAAAAATTCCATTTTATAATCGTCATACCTCACCCGAATATTAAAAGTTGTAACAGTATCCAATAAGTCTTTTTGAAGTTTCATCAAGAGGGAGATTGCATTTTTCGGCCAATCTGTACAAATCGTGAATAAATGGGGGGAAATTAGAATTTTTATAGACAAAGAGTGCTTTCAGTAATTTTTCGAGCACCAAATGACCAATAAAAAGAGACCATGTATAATCCCCTTTTTCGAATAAATGAATCATCGCTTGATAATCTTTTTCCGAACTTTTAATCCAATACTCAATTAATTCTTTGGTATCCATTTAATTCTTTAATGCCCTTTGGTACAATAAGCTATTTTATGGTGGAAGAATTAAATCTTGATTATTGTAAGAAATTTTAAAGGGTCTGTCAATCAAGCGGCTTTAAACAAACTTCATCCGCCGGGCGGCGAATACCACCATTTTCAGAAGCATCCAGCCGTGCCGCCATCGCTCGATATTGGTATCTCCGTATCTGCGGGAACGATACCGGACCGGAATTTCCGCAAATTTCAGATTCAGTTTGGCGGCGCCGAACAGGAGGTCAAAATCACCGAATGGATCAAAGTCGCCGAAATAGGCCCGGTTTTCCGCCAGCACATCATAGTCGGGTTTCCACATCACCTTGGTGCCGCACAGCGTGTCCTTGATCGGCTGCTCCAGAAGCCACGTAAACGCCAGGGAAAAAAATTTGTTCCCAAGGATATTGAAAAACCGCATGGCTTCATCCTCCATGGGATAGACAAGTCTCACGCCATTAATGAATTCGCCTTTACCAGACACCAGCGCATCGTAGAACCGGTGCAGATCTTCGGGCGGCACGGTCAAATCCGCATCCAGGATCATCAGGATGTCGCCTGTCGCGTTCTCAAACCCCACGCGCACCGCATCGCCCTTGCCCTTGCCCGGCTGCCGTAGCAGTCGGCATTTTACATCAGGATAACGGTTCATGGTCTGCTCAATGGCTTCATAGGTATTGTCCGTGGAATGGCCTTCCACGAAAATAAGCTCTGTGCCTCCGCCGAGCTGCGGCACACGCTTAAATATCTCATCGATATGTCCAGCCTCGTTTCTGGCAGCCACCACCACCGAAACCTTTGGCGGATCTTCCGTGTTAGATGCCGATGAAACTTTGGGCTCGGGTCGGGCAATGACGATGTTGGTCAGGGCAAACCATTTAAACGGTATCAGATTGGCCAGGCAGCGGTTAAAAAATGTGCTCAATAATAATATTTTCAATGGAAAAAGAATCTTGTTGCGCCGGTTGATGACCTCAAACCCGGCCAGATGCAAAAGGTTGTCTACATCATGCGGGGCAAACCAGTTCTGCTCCAAAAGATCCGCCCCGAGGCCCAGCCGGTTTACCAGGGAAAGCGGCATTCGCCAGAAATTGTTATAAAAATTAATGATTATGCGGGTTTTAGAATGGCACAAGGGCCGGAGGCTCTCCAGTACCGCCTGAACATCCCACAAATCATTGACCAAGTCCGAGAGGATAATCACGTCAAATTCGGCTTGGACGGGGATCTCATGGGCATCCGCCTGTAAAAAAAATAGGTGGGGGTGTTTTTGCCGGCCAGCATCAAGCATTCTCTCTGATAAATCCAGGCCCAGACCAAACGCCGGCGACATGGCGGCCAACAGGTCCCCGAACCCACAGCCGACTTCAAGCACCCGCTTGCCAGCCGGCACCATGTGGCCTATATAGCGCTGAAGCAGCTCCTGATAATAGGCGCCCGGACGGCTTGGTTTCTGCTTTTGGGCTGAAACCCGGTTCCAGTGGCTTCTTCTTTCCCTTTGATATGCAGATGCCGATAAGCTCATGTTTATAGATTTTAAAAGTTGTTCATGGTTTAAATAGTTGTTTACAATAGCAACGTGCCTATGATATTTCAAGGCGAAGTTTTGTTGCAAACCCCAAATAACAGACAATACCCAGCTCTCAATGTCCGAAATTCAAGGCACTAATAACAATCTCTTACGAAATGTTCTCATGGTGATGGTTATTTGCGTCATCACTGCCATTGCTTATGGCCAGGTGGGGTCTTTTGATTTCATCAATTATGATGACAACAAATACATTTCAGAAAATACCCGGGTTCAAGACGGGCTGTCATGGCAAAATATCAGGTGGGCCTTTGGTTTTTCAGACAGCGCCCTTGAGTTTTACTGGCATCCGCTTACCTGGCTCTCCTTGATGCTTGATGTAGAACTGTTCGGGCTTCATGCTGGGGGCTCTCACATCGTTAACGTCATATTTCATGCCTTAAACGCCCTGCTTCTATTTCTGGTGATCAAACAGGTGACCGGTGCCTATTGGAAAAGTGCGTTTGTAGCGATACTTTTTGCGGTGCACCCGCTCAACGTGGAATCCGTGGCCTGGGTTGCGGAGCGCAAGAACGTATTAAGCACGTTTTTCTGGATGCTTTCCATGCTGGCATACGCGGCATATGTCAAAAAACCGGACGTAAAAAGATACCTGTTGGTTTTTTTGCCATTTATCCTGGGGCTGCTGGCCAAACCCATGCTGGTCACGCTTCCCTGTGTTTTCCTGTTATTGGATTTCTGGCCATTAAAACGCGCTTTCATCACAGGCGCCCAAGCCGACAGCCCCCCTGCCAGTGGGCCGATTTTTCATAAATATCCCGTCAGGCAGCTGATACTGGAAAAAATTCCTTTTCTAGTGATAAGCATGGCCTCAGTTGGGGTTTCGATTTTTTCCGTCCATCAGACCAGTCAAATCGTTACCGGAACAATCGCGCCGCTCACACTTCGCATAAGCAACGCGCTGATCATCTATATTAAATATTTGTACCTACTTATTTGGCCCCATGATATGGCCATATTTTATCCTTTCCCGAACACCATTCCAGCATGGCAAATCATTCTGGCCACAATTGCAATAGCGGCCATTTCCATAGCAGCCCTCTTGTTCATCAGAAGGGCATCCTATCTAATCATTGGCTGGCTATGGTATCTTGGCACCATGTTCCCGCTTATCGGGATTTGGCAACACGGCCGCTGGCCGGAAATGGCGGATAGGTGGGTATACGTACCGGCAATCGGATTGTTTGTTATTTTAGCCTGGGGGGCTTCGGACCTCTTCAAAAGATTTCGCATTCCCCGAGCTGCTGCTGCTTCAGCCGCAGGTCTTATCATTGCGTGCCTAATGCTGGTTACCATAAACCAAGTCGCCTTCTGGCAAAACAGCAGAACCATCTTTGCCCACACGCTCGCGGTGACTGAAGATAACTGGATGGCCCATTATAATTATGGGCATGCCATGAAGGAAGCGGGAAACCTGGAACAAGCGGTCATCCATTATAAGAAAGCCCTGGCCTTAAAGCCTGGCCGGCCGGAAATTCATAATAATTTAGGGACGGCTTTGGGCCGGATGGGAAGACTAGAGCAGGCAATTTACCATTTTAAACAGGCAATCTATCATTCTAAAACTGAAAATTTTTTAGTTTATTATAGGGCCGATTCTTTTTCAATCCAGGATCGGGCTGCCGCCCTCTACAACCTAGCAAACGCCTATGCTTTAAAAGGTAAAAAAAGTAAAGCCCTCGAGTATTTAAAAAAAGCCCGGTCACTAGAACCGAATTGTCCCCAGGCGGCTAATATCCGGGCACTGATCTCCAGGCTGCAAACTTCCGGCACAAAAAACAAATAATATCCAAATCCCAAATAACAGACAATACCCAGCTCTCAATGTCCGAAATTCAAGGCACTAATAACAATCTCTTACGAAATGTTCTCATGGTGATGGTTATTTGCGTCATCACTGCCATTGCTTATGGCCAGGTGGGGTCTTTTGATTTCATCAATTATGATGACAACAAATACATTTCAGAAAATACCCGGGTTCAAGACGGGCTGTCATGGCAAAATATCAGGTGGGCCTTTGGTTTTTCAGACAGCGCCCTTGAGTTTTACTGGCATCCGCTTACCTGGCTCTCCTTGATGCTTGATGTAGAACTGTTCGGGCTTCATGCTGGGGGCTCTCACATCGTTAACGTCATATTTCATGCCTTAAACGCCCTGCTTCTATTTCTGGTGATCAAACAGGTGACCGGTGCCTATTGGAAAAGTGCGTTTGTAGCGATACTTTTTGCGGTGCACCCGCTCAACGTGGAATCCGTGGCCTGGGTTGCGGAGCGCAAGAACGTATTAAGCACGTTTTTCTGGATGCTTTCCATGCTGGCATACGCGGCATATGTCAAAAAACCGGACGTAAAAAGATACCTGTTGGTTTTTTTGCCATTTATCCTGGGGCTGCTGGCCAAACCCATGCTGGTCACGCTTCCCTGTGTTTTCCTGTTATTGGATTTCTGGCCATTAAAACGCGCTTTCATCACAGGCGCCCAAGCCGACAGCCCCCCTGCCAGTGGGCCGATTTTTCATAAATATCCCGTCAGGCAGCTGATACTGGAAAAAATTCCTTTTCTAGTGATAAGCATGGCCTCAGTTGGGGTTTCGATTTTTTCCGTCCATCAGACCAGTCAAATCGTTACCGGAACAATCGCGCCGCTCACACTTCGCATAAGCAACGCGCTGATCATCTATATTAAATATTTGTACCTACTTATTTGGCCCCATGATATGGCCATATTTTATCCTTTCCCGAACACCATTCCAGCATGGCAAATCATTCTGGCCACAATTGCAATAGCGGCCATTTCCATAGCAGCCCTCTTGTTCATCAGAAGGGCATCCTATCTAATCATTGGCTGGCTATGGTATCTTGGCACCATGTTCCCGCTTATCGGGATTTGGCAACACGGCCGCTGGCCGGAAATGGCGGATAGGTGGGTATACGTACCGGCAATCGGATTGTTTGTTATTTTAGCCTGGGGGGCTTCGGACCTCTTCAAAAGATTTCGCATTCCCCGAGCTGCTGCTGCTTCAGCCGCAGGTCTTATCATTGCGTGCCTAATGCTGGTTACCATAAACCAAGTCGCCTTCTGGCAAAACAGCAGAACCATCTTTGCCCACACGCTCGCGGTGACTGAAGATAACTGGATACCCCACTATAATTATGGGCATGCCATGAAGGAGGCGGGAAACCTGAAACAAGTCGTCATCCATTATAAGAAAGCCCTGGCCTTGAAGCCCGGCCGGCCGGAAATTCATCATGAACTGGGGGTCGCCTTGGGCCAATTGGGCAGAACAGAGCAGGCAATTTACCACTTTAGACAGGCAATATATCATTATAAAGCCGCTCTCTATTCATCCGAAGACCTTCCTGCCGCCCTCTATAATTTGGCAAACGCCTATGCAGTAGAAAAAGAGAAAAATAAAGCGTTGGAATATTTTAAAAAAGCCCAATCCTTGGACCCGGATTATCCCAAGGCCCCTAATATCAGGGCCCTGATCTCCAGTCTGCAAACTTCAAGCACAAAAAACGGTTTATTCAAGCAGGCTGTCAGGCACGTATCTAACCAGGAATATGAAGCTGCCATAAAAAAATTCAAGGCCATCCTGGACCAGGACCCGTCAAACAAGGCCATCTTATACAACATCGCCTGTATTTATGCGCTAAAAAACCAGGAAAAAGAGGCGATGACCTGGCTCAAAAAAGCGGTCTCAAACGGCTATAAGAATTGGGAGCGCATCAAAACTGATCCGGACTTGGAGAATTTGAGAAAGAGTGAGTATTACCAGGAAATCATAACATTAAATAAATCTCAAATGACAGGCAATAAATAATATCCAAATTTATTGGTATTTATTTTGAGTATGAAACAATTAAATAGGATTCTTATAAATCCCGGCAGCATCTTAGGCATCCTCCTGCCGTTAATAGTCATGGCCGTTTTCACAGTCATTGTCTACGCCAATACGTTTCATGCAGATTTTATTTTTGATTCCATTTGCTACATCGTAGAGGATCCGGACATCCGGATTGTCGAGCTTACCCCTGAAGAAATTCTCAACGCCGGCATAAACGGCAAGCCGCGTAATCGACTGCTCCCCAATATCAGTTTTGGGCTTAACTACTTCTTCGACACATACCATGTTGAAGGCTATCACCTGGTTAATATGATAATTCACATTTTAACCGGCGCATTTATTTTTCTTTTCTTCCGTAAAACGCTTGCCATCCATGCGGACAATCAACCGAACGAAAGTCGGCGACGGACCGACTTCCAGCATACTGCATTTATTGCCGCCTGCTTTGCCGCCGCTCTCTGGCTTCTGCATCCGGTTCAGACCCAGGCGGTATCCTATATTGTCCAGCGCATGACCAGCATGGCCGTCATGTTCTATGTACTCTCCCTGCTTTTATATGTCGCCGGCCGGTTAAGCTGGAAGAGTAAGCGAAACCGGTTCAAAGCGGCTGCATGGTTCAGCGGCTGTTTGATTGCCGGAGTATGCGCCATAATCAGCAAACAGAATGCCGGAACCCTGCCGATTGTTATTTTGCTCTATGAATGGTTTTTTTTCCAGAACCTGTCCGTTTCCCTTTCCAAAAAACAGATCACCTGGATTCTTGGCGGCCTTTTAATTTTCGGGGCAGTTGCAGTATGGTACCTGGGCGGCGATCCCCTGGAACGGATCCTCAATTCATATACCAAGCGTGATTTTACGCTTCTCGAACGGGTTATGACCGAGTGGCGGGTGGTTATCTATTATATCAGCCTTCTGTTTTATCCGCACCCCGTGCGGCTGGTTCTGGATCATAATTATCCGCTCTCCAGTACCGTGCTTGGCCCGCCGACTACATTTTTATCCTTAATCGCCGTTGCCTCCCTGATCGCCGTATCTGTTTACATTGTCCGCAAGGGATTTCGGCTTATTGGATTCTGCATTTTATGGTTTTTTATTACCCTGGTTATTGAATCATCAGTTATCGGCATTGAAATCATTTTTGAGCATCGGCTTTACCTGGCAAGCATAATGCCCATGTTGCTTGTGGGCATTATGCTTGCCGAACGCATCAAAAGGCAGTGGGCGGCAATTTTAATCATGGGCATAGCTCTTGTCCTATGCGGTACGTTTACATGGCAGCGAAACCAACATTGGCATACGCCTTTGGCCTTGCTGCAGGACAACATACAAAAAACCCCCAACAATCCCCGCGTATTAAACAACCTGGGAAAACTATTAGTGGATGCGGGCCAGCTTGATTCAGCCATCCCTCACCTAAAAAAATCCATCAGACTTCAAGCAACTTCTGAAAGACCGAATATGCATCTACTGCTTCCCATGAACAACCTGGCAGTCGCCCTGAGTGAAAAAGAAAAATACGATGATGCCATGGGATGGCTGCGTAAAGCCCTTAAAATCAACCCGGATTCTGTCGTATCCCACATTAACCTGGCAAAAACCCTTTTGGAAACCGGCCAGCAGGATCGAGCAATCAAACATTTTGAAAAGGCTTTAGCCATAGATCCGCAATCAACAAGGGCGCTGTCCCAGCTTGGGGATATATACTATGGCCAGAACGAGTTAGATAAGGCAATGGCATACTTTCAAAAATTGCTCGTCATTGACCCCGGCAATATTGCGGCACACCTCAAACTGGGGTATAGTTATTTCAAAAGGGGGGCAATTGAAAAAGCTATAGATTATTACGAAAAGGCGCTTACTTTGGAGCCTGGAAATGAGGAGGCTCTTGTCAACCTGGGAAACATGCATATTAAAAACGGCAACCCTGCAAAAGCGGTTGCCGTTTTTAAAAGGGCCGTCCGGCTGAACCCGGCAAACAGGGAGGCCAATTTCCACCTGGCGATTGCCCATGCCCTGCAGGACGATTATGAAGCCTCCATCCGGTCATTTAAACAAATGCTCGCGCATCGCCCGCAAGACCCGAATATATATTACAATATTGCCTGCATGCATGCTCTGAACGACAGCCCGGCAGAGAGCGCTGACTGGCTTAAAAAGGCTGTGGAAAAAGGCTATGACAACTGGAAGCACATCAAAACCGACCCGGACCTGAAAAATTTGAGGGAAAGTAAATATTATAACAAAAATCTCAAATCACAAATCACAAGCTACAAACAAATACCAAATCACAATGACCAAAATTCCAAACAACAGTGACAGGAACTCCTACTGTCATTCCGAAGAGCGAAAACGAGGGGTAATTTCTCGCTGCGCTCGAAATCACATAGGACGCTGGCAATAAAGCTTTTTTTTGAAATCGGGATTCAGGATTTGGAATTTATTTGATATTTAGTGCTTGGAGTTTGGAATTTAGTGTATGGACATAACCGTCGTATCGGGCAAATCCCGCATCTTTAGCCTGTTAGCGATCATCGTCCTTATCACTGCGGCCGTGTTGATCTACTCCAACACTGTTGACGGCCCGTTTGTATATGACGATGGGGGTTATATCGTAGAAGACTCTGGCATCTACATGGTGAATTTCGATCTGGAATCCCTGAAAAAGGCGGCGTTTGAGAGCCATCCCAAAAATCGTGCCATCCCCAATATCAGTTTTGCCCTTAATTATTATTTTAACCGACTATCGCCCGCAGGCTACCACTGGGTAAACATCGCCGTTCATATCCTTTGCGCCGTATTTCTGTTTTTCTTCTGCCGGGATACGCTGGTATTGTATTCGGGCTTCCACAGCAGCGAAACTGATCACGCAGTTGCCGCCCCTGATTATAGCAAAAAACAGTCCACCTGCGCTTTAATCGCATTTTTTGCCGCCCTTATCTGGCTGGCGCACCCGGTGAACTCTTCTGCGGTGACCTATATTGTCCAACGCATGACCAGCCTGGCGGTATTGTTTTATATCCTTTCCCTGATGCTTTATATTAAGGGCCGCAAATCCCAGCGGGCCGCCGGCGCCTTGACCGCACCAGCCGTCTGTTTCTTTATTGGCGCCGGGCTTGCCGGCGTGTGCGCGCTTTCCAGCAAACAGAACACCGCCACCCTGCCTGTTTTTATTTTATTATACGAATGGATTTTCTTTCAGCAGTTAAAACCCTTCAATTTGAAACAGCTCCGAATTTTAGGGGTTCTGGCGGTCATCATTTTTGCGGCTGCCGGCCTGTATTATCTGGGGGGTGATCCGGTGGAGCGGATCCTCAGCGGCTATGGCAGAAGGGATTTTACCCCACTCCAACGAATACTGACGGAATTCCGTGTGGTGATTTACTATATCGGCCTGTTTTTCTTCCCGAATAACGAACGGCTGGTCCTGGATCATGACTATCCGTTGTCCCGGTCGCTGGTTGACCCGTTCCCGACGGTTCTCAGTCTGGCTGCCATACTGGCATGCATTACGCTTGCGCTCTATCGCCCCAAACGCCATGCCCTGCTCTCATTTGCCATTGTTTGGTTTTTAGGCCATCTCGTGATTGAGTCCACGATCATCCCCATTGAAATCATTTACGAGCACCGCAACTACCTGCCGTATATGGTGCCTTTCCTCCTGGCGGCCTTTTATCTCTATCAGCTGCTTAAAAAATACAAATGGCTGTATATTGGCGGGATGGCCGTTTTAGTGCTGATCCTTGGATTTGAAGCCCACCAGAGAAACGGCATCTGGAAGGATCCGATGGCCTTCTGGCGGGATAATGCCGTCAAGTCGCCCCATAAATGGCGGCCCCATTACAATCTGGGCCATACACTTTTTGAAAATGGCAGAACAGGGGAGGCCATTGCGCAACTGAAAGAAGCCGCCCGAATGCAGCCGGAAAAACCAAAAGCGGCCGCTAAAAAAGCCCAGACTTATACCGTACTGGGCGATAGCCTGTTTAAAATAGGACAACCCGAAAAAGCTGTCGCAAATTACTTGAAAGCCCAAGAGATAAGCCCTGGATTTGATGATGCGGTCATCAATCTCGCCCGCGTCCGGCTGAAACAGGATCGCCCCCGGGCGGCCATTGATTATTTGAAAGGCTATCTAAAAAACAACCCGGATGCGCCGAAAATCCATATGACGCTGGGGGTAGCCTGTATGGAGCTCAACAGGCTTGAAAAGGCCGGTTTCCATTTCCAAAAAGTCTTGGCGTCCCAGCCATATCATGTAAAAGCCAATAACAGCCTGGGCAATGTTCTGGCCCGGCAGGGAAAAATGGAGGAAGCGATCCGCCATTTCAGGCAGGCCATCCGGCACAAACCTGAATTCGCCACCGCCTATAATAATCTGGCCAACGCGCTGGCCCAGTCCGGACGCTTTGAAGAGGCCATCAAAAATTACAAAAAAGCGCTGGCCATTGACCCGGACAACCGGGGGGCAAGGGTAAATATGGAAAAAGTGAAAACATTTATGGAAAAAAATGAGTTCTGAGTGAACCATGAACCGTAAGCCTTCTTCCAAAAAGCACTTCTTTTTTGCCGCCGCACTGCTCCTGCTGGCCGGCGTCGTATGCGTTATTTATTCAAATACATTCGGGGTTTCGTTCGTGTTCGATGACCATCATTTTGTCAAGAATGATTCGGCCATTCGCATGGACGCGATCACATGGGACGGTATTAAGACAGCGGCGCTTGAAGGGCGGCCCAGAAATCGGCTTCTGCCCAATGCCAGTTTTGCATTAAATTATTATTTCCATGATTTTAAACTCGCCGGCTATCACGCCGTAAACATTTGCCTGCACCTGATCACCGGCCTGCTGCTGTTTCTTCTTACCCTTCAAACCTTGCGGGTAGCCGGGTTGCCGAAAAATCTAAAAAATTCGGCAACCCCCGAGCTGATTGCGTTTTCTGCGGCGCTTGTCTGGATCGTCCATCCGGTGCATACCCAGTCGGTGACATTTATCTACCAGCGCATGACCAGCATGGCCGCCCTGTTTTTTATTCTCTCACTTCTGCTCTACGCCTGGGGCCGAGGCAAATGGCGGCGCAGCCAGGGGATTACAGCCTCAGTCGGACTCGCGTTTTTAGGCTGCCTAGTTTCCGGCATCTGTGCATTAACCAGCAAGCAAAACGCCGCCATGCTGCCGATTATCATTTTAATCTATGAGTGGTTCTTTTTTCAGGATCTTTCGGTTTCATTTTCCAAACGACAGATGTTTTGGATCATGGGGACGCTTCTAATTTTTGGGGGAATCGCGCTGCTTTATTTGGGGGGCAGTCCCTTTGAGCGGATCTTAAACGCCTATACCCGCCGCCAGTTTACCCTGCCCGAGCGGGTGATGACCGAGTGGCGGGTGGTTATTTATTATATAACCCTGCTTTTCTATCCCCATCCCGGCCGGTTGAACCTGGACCATGACTATCCCCTGTCCGGTTCAATCATGCAGCCGACGACGCTGCCGGCACTGGGGGCGATTATTGCCTTGATCGCCCTTTCCCTGTATCTGGCCCCTCGACATCGGCTAATTTCCTTTTGCCTTCTATGGTTTGTTTTGAACTTGATCATTGAGTCCTCGGTAGTAGGTATTGAAATCATATTCGAGCACCGCACCTATCTGCCGTTTATGCTGCTTCCCCTGGCTGCCGCATGGCTCGCCTTTCAATACTTGAGGCCAAAAACCATTGTCGTCGCCGGTGTCTGCGCAATCGCTGTAATTTTTTCGGTATGGACATACCAACGCAATATTACGTGGCAGGACGCGGCCGGCTTTGCCCGGGACCGGGTAATTAAATCCCCCAACAAGGCCCGGCCGAACATGGAAATGGGCGTTTATCTGGCCCAACAAAAAAAATATGACCTGGCGCGGCAATACTTGCAAAAAGCCCTTCAACTCAACCCAACAGGGCGCGTCATGATAAATACCTATACGAACCTGGGCAATGTCATGGTTAAGACTGGCCGGCCTAAAAAAGGGGTTAGCTACTATCGAAAAGCCCTTGCCCTGGCCCCCAACCACCGGAGCGCAAAAAAAAATATGGAGAAAGTCTTGAAATTTATTGAACAGGACAAATGACTGAATGCCTTGGCTGCCTAAGCCCTGGCACTTGAACCGAACCATGAACCAAGGGCCGTGAAGTATGGACCATGAGCTTTCGTTAAAAAACCATATCCTTATGCCAGTTGTTTTGGTTTTACTGGCCAGCATCACTTTCTTGATTTATTCAAACACATTGAAATACCCATTTTTCTTTGACGATACCAGCTATATCACCGAAGACGAGGCCATTCGCATGGAATCGCTGTCATGGGAGGCTATCAAGACGGCCGCTTTAAAGGGAAGGCCTCGAAACCGGCTGATTCCGAACATCAGCTTTGCCCTGAACCATCTTATTTCGCGCTATCATGTCCTAAGCTATCATTTAACCAACATTGCCATCCATATTGCCACCGGCTTGATTCTCTTTTTCCTGCTTCGGCTGACACTTGTTCGATTCGAGCGGCTCGGAGGCTCCCGACGTTGGACAGAATCCAGTTGGATCGCCGCTTTTGCCGCCCTCCTATGGCTGGTTCACCCGGTCAACACCCAGGCGGCAACCTATATCGTCCAGCGAATGACAAGCCTGGCCGCCTTTTTCTATACCTTAAGCCTCTTTCTGTATGTATGCGCCCGGGGTCGGTGGCAGGACAACGGAAAGATTACCCCGGCCGCCGGTTTTTCAATTTTCGGGTGCATACTGGCCGGCATATGTGCGGTAATCAGCAAACAGAACGCCGCCATGCTGCCGATCATCATTGTCCTTTATGAGTGGTTCTTCTTTCAAAACCTGTCTGTTTCGCTTTCAAAAAAACATCTCGTTTGGCTTATCGGCGCCTTGTTTGTCTTTAGCGCAATTGCTCTTCTATACTTGGGCGGCGACCCCTTGGAACGAATTCTCTCGCCTTATGCCGCCAGGCGTGATTTTACCCTTTTCGAAAGGGTCATTACTGAGTGGCGGGTGGTCATCTATTATTTAACCCTGCTTTTCTACCCCCATCCGGCCCGCCTGATGCTGGATCATGATTATCCGTTATCCGTTTCCATGCTTCAACCTGAAACGTCCATATTTGCCTTGTTTGCGCTCTTCAGTTTGATCGGCCTTGCCATGTATATAGCCCGGCGGCAGCGTTTCATGGCTTTCTGCCTGATATGGTTCCTCCTCAACCTGGTGATTGAATCTTCGATCATAGGCATTGAAATCATCTACGAGCACCGTACCTATCTACCGTTTATGCTCTTGATCGCAGCGGGGGTCTATCTGGCCCTACGGCATAGCCGATATTTAAAAACGGATCTTGCCGTAACCTGTTTGATCATCCTTCTCTTTTCTATCTGGTCGCATCAGCGAAGCACCTGCTGGGAATCAGGGATTAGGTTCTGGACGGACAATGTCCGAAAAGCGCCCAATGATTTTCGGCCGCATGCAAACCTGGGCGAGGCCTTTCATAATACGGATCAAATCGATAGGGCCATCGATCAATACAGAAGCACCCTGGCCCTTAAGCCGGGACACTCAGGCACATTGAACAATCTGGCCACGGCTTTGATCCAGCAGGGCCGATATGAAAAGGCGCTGGAACATTTGAGGCGGATATTAAAACATACGCCCAACGCCGAGGCGCATGTGAATGCCGGCGCCGCGCTCGCCCATATGAAGCACTTTGATGAGGCTATTGCCCAATTCAAAAAGGCCTTAGCCATCCATCCGGAAATCGCGGAAACCCATAATAATATAGGCGTCCTGTGGATCAAAAAAGGCGATCTCCAGGCCGCGCGGAAACATTTCCAGAAGGCCTTGAGTTTGCGTCCGGGTTATGTCTCTGCAAAACAAAATCTGGAAAAATTGCAGAAAATGATGGCATCAGACGCCACAACTAGGGATTCATAATTCGGCCTTTTTTCTCCTGTATTAAAAATGAAAAGCTGTAACCGGAAAATTTGTTTTTTCCGGTTTAAATGGCTGAAGTTACGATGTCATTATCCAAAGCTCGGAGTATGTTGAACGACGGTGAAATTTTTTATTAAATTTTTCCTTGACAAACATGCTAATCCGAGTATTATAAAAATAAATCGTATTCATAAGGCTAAACAAGGTTTATCTGATTCAACTTTCCAACCTGACGTAGCCGGATTCTGCTGAGGCAGAAGCCTATATCTTTCTGCAAAGGAGGTGATTGAAACCCGATAAGGAAATCCGTTTTTTTTTAATTATTCAAGCAAACATCAAACACAATTTATCAATTACCAATTCTCTGATGGAGGGAAAAAATGAAAAAATTAGCATTAGTACTTGCCTTTTTGTTGATCGTCCCGGGCGCGGCATTCGGCCTGGAAATGATGAATGACACCAGCATGGATGACGTGACCGGTCAATCCGGTGTCGCCATTACAGTAGACGATGTCCAGATCTTCATGAACATTGACCGGGTCGCATGGCTCGACTGCGACGGGTATAATTGCAATACGGGCAACCAATATACCAATGATGGTGGTGCGGTCGGTATCGGCAACTTCCAGTTGGATGTCCTGAAGGTCAACGCCCCTGACTCAGCGACGGCGAGCACCACAGCTCCAAACGGCGCAACACTTTGGGACCTGACCAATGCGAACCCCTGCAGCGAAATTGATCTCCAGTATGACTATGGGGATACGACCACAAGCGGGACCTGTTCATTGGCCAGTAGTAGCGGTGCCGGCACGCAGACCCTTGGGCTGAACAACTATACATCAGTTGGCGATCCGCTAGCTACTACCGGCTCGAGCCGTTATATTCCGCACGCGCTGACTATTAATGCCACCAGCCGTCTGCCGGTTCTGACTTTTGCTAAGAGTTCTATTGCCGGTAGCAACAAGAATATCGGCGGCATTATTATCGGGCTTCCGACCGTTGAGATCAACATCCCGACGCTGAGCCTGACTCCGGCCTTCTACGATATTGATGGCGCTCAGGCTGCGGAAAATGCCAAAAACACGGATGACGCATGCGACTATGGCACCGTCGTATTGGATGACGTAACCATGACCGTTCTCTCTGGTTGGGTTGAAATTGCACCCCTGTGCTCTGACTAAAGTTAATTTTACTTGACCTGGGTGTTAAATTAAACTACAAGTAAACCAATTGGGGAGGGTAGGGTTTTTAACCCTCCCTCCCCAATTCATTTTGAACCCCTATAAACAGCATTCTTTTTAGCGGCGGGGCGTTGCCCCTGACGAACCCAACCCAAAAAGCTTAACAAAGGAGGTTATGGATGAAAAAACTTGTATTAGTGCTCGCCATGTTAATGTTATTGCCCGCTACTTCATTTGGCATTCAGTACGACTTAATGAATAACGGTAGCATGGATACGGTCACCGGTCAGTCTGGCGTCGCCATAGCCATTGACGATATCCAGATTTTTATGAACATTGACCGGGTCGCATGGCTCGACTGCGACGGATATTACTGCGAAAACGGCTATACCAATGATGGAGGCGCCGTTGGTATCGGCAACTTCCAGTTGGACGTGCTGGCTGTCAACGCCCCTGACTCAGCGATTGCGCGCGAGAGTGTAGCTGTAAATAACGGAGCAACAACCGCAACAGTCTGGGACCTGACCAATGCGAATCCCTGCAGTGAAATCGACCTTAAGTATGACTACGGGGATACGGCGTTGAATGAAGGGAGTTGTTCATTGGTCGATAGCGCTGGTATTGGCACTCAAACCCTGGGGCTGAACAATTATGAATCAGTTGGCGATCCTTTGGACAATGGCCGTTTTATTCCCCGTCCGCTGACCATTGACGCCTCCAGCCGTCTGCCGATCATGACCCAGATGAGGGAATCTGCCATTGATACTGGTAACGCTAATGTTGGTGGTGTGATTATCGGACTCCCAACCATAGAAATCAGCATTCCGACGCTGACTTTGACGCCAGCATTTTACAATGTTGAGGGGGCACAGGTTGCATCCAACGCCAAAGACGAAGACACCTCATGCGACTATGGCACCGTCGTACTGGACGGCGTGACCATGACCGTGCTGTCCGGATGGGTTGAAATTGCACCTACCTGTTCTGACGGATTCTACGACTAGATGGGGAACTGATTTAAGTTGGCTGTGGATTGATCGAGATCATATTATCTTTAATTCTTGGAGGCGCGGGGTAGGGTTTTGTGCCCCTACCCGCGCCTTTTTGATAATATTTATTATTTTGTTAACCCTAAAAACAATTAAAAAGTCAAAATCTTTTGCCTTGTCATAATCATATTTTAAGCGCTGTACGCAGATCTTTTGCCATATTCCTTGCATGCATCCTGCTCTTCCCAGTCACTGCTGGAGCTACGCTTCAGCCTTTAGAAAACGAAGAACTTGAAGAAGTTACGGGCCAGGCTGGCATTGGTATCGGGGTAAAGGATGTGCAGATATTTCAAAATATCGGGCAACTGAATTACTGCGCCACTGACAGCGGCTACCTGAGTCTGACCAACGTCCAATCTGATGTCATACGCTACAATTTTGGTACCGACTTGGCAGGCGGCGCCTTCTATATTGATGCAGGGATCTGCGAGGTCGCCTCAATGGATGACTGGGACCTTGGCACCGATCCTACATCAGTCAATAAAGGCATGTTAGTCACCAAATCCCCTGATTGGCAGCAGGAAGTCTCCTATGAGACCAGCAGCATCAATTTTTCATCGGACGGTACGGGAACCAACACCCATAATCTGGGCGCCTTTTATGCGGGCCAAATCCGTCAGCCCTCATGGCGGCAATACATGGCTCCCCATGAAAGCGGACACGGCCTTGACATGGAATATGATTTTGAAATGCATATTGATAAACTGAGTTATGCCTACCGGATCGACTCGGCAGATCCTTCAAATGTTCAGACCCTATCCTTTGAAAACATCCATATCGGTCAGAGCTTTGGCTTTGGCACGGCGGGTGATGATCCGTCGGACCCCACTACATGGAGGTCCGATATCGGGGAATTCCAAATTGGGGATATGTTCGGCGATTTGACCAGTACTGATAAAAAACAGCAGCATGCCCGCCCCGCCCAAATTGATGCCGGCGTCTGCGATTTTGATTTCCTCGATGAAAACGCCCAGGGCGCCTACCGGCTGAGGCTGCCATTTGAGGGCTCCATCCGTTTTGAAAAAGTTGCCTACGGCGGTACGGATTTTGGGCCCGGCGCCATAGACGGGATTAAAGCCTACCGATTTGACGCCTATCTAATTCCTTGATTGGCCACTTCCCATTTTTCCTTCCCCTGATTTGACGTTTGCGTGAATTATTTATTTTTAACCCATTGAATACAGTATATTTCATAAAATTTCAGTTTGACAACGCGGTCGAATTGGTATATTCACATAAAGAGTTATCTTTTACGATACCAGTGGGGAACCTTAGACTTTGAACCCTATACTGAAGACCTGATCTTATGCACATCGTCGTTGGATTTATAATTTCAATGTGTCTCTTCGCCGGGTTTCATCCGATCAAGGAAAACCCCAAAAATGAGCACAGCATCAACATTGGGGGAGAATATTCCGTTGATGCGGATATTTCCGTGACTTCTCTGGAAGATATAAGAAACAGTCACCTGATCAAACAGGAATATGACTATAGCTGCGGATCTGCGGCGCTGGCCACACTTTTGAACTATTACCTCGGGGAAAATCTCAGTGAGAGACAGGTTATCTATGGTTTGATGGAATACGGGGATGCCCAGAAGATTGCCAAACGCCGGGCCTTTTCACTACTGGACATGAAACGATTCGTCAATAAACTCGGATACCGGGGTGTCGGCTACAAGGCCACAATCAAGGATATGTTTGACATCGCGGAACTCAACCATAACTGCATCATACCGATTGAGTTTCTCGGGTATCGCCATTTTACCGTTTTGAAGGGTTTTCACGCGGGGCATGTATTTCTGGCAGACCCCTTTCGGGGCAATACGAGCTATACAATTGCTAAATTTGAAGATATGTGGTATGAGAACGTGGTTTTTGTCGTCTACCCTGAAGGCGCAAGGGTATTTAACGGGCTCGAGTTAACCAAGAACGACCTGAGATACGTCCGGGGGAGTTCAATCGATGATTTGATATCCGATTACGGACCTGAGATCGCGGACCCGGACGAACATGAGCGGCATTTTTTCTTCACGATGCCGGATGAGTACCAAAAATATTACCCGAGATAATAAAGTAACCCATATCACTCGATCGGTGTTCCTGATAATACGAAACCATTGGAGAGTGGCCAGTGAAAAAGCTTTTAGTGTGTTTATTGTGCTTCGGATCAATGAGCGGGCTGATCATACCCCCAGGGTTTTGCCAGAGTATTGTGGATATTCTCAAAAATTCCTCTCCGAGCGACCAACTCACTGGCGATCGCCAGGCAGAAGAGCAATCTGAAAGTTCCTCAAACCGTCAGCCGGATGCTCAGCCAGATGCTCAGCCGGATACACAGAAGGCCAGCGCTAGGAGCCCTCTTTTTTCCCTGCAAGTGGGTACGTTTAAAACACAGGTGGCAGCAGATCGGCAAATTATTGAGCTCCAGAAGAAAGGTTATGAGCCCTATATATTTCAATCCGTGAATTCCAGAAATCAAACCATTTATGCCGTTCGAATCGGGAAGTTCGAGGCCTACCAAGCAGTTGCTGAAACCCTTACGGACGTGAAACAAAAAATTGATACACCGGTCCTGATAACCCATTATGATTCTTTAAAGACCGTCGACCCGGAACGCTATAAAAAGGCCGGCCCCAAGCTCGCGGCCAAATCTCCGGAACCCCCGGAAAGGGATACGGCCCCCGCCGGGCAAAAGGCACCCGCCGCCGAGCCCTCCCCCCGATCAACCGGTGAAGCACCGTCCGGTACGGGAAGTCTTGAGGAACGCATAAACCGCCTTGAATCGGAAATTGACAAGCTGAAGGAGGCGGAGAAAGTCAGAAAAGAGCTTCAAATGACCGAAGAAGAGGCCCGGGAGGAGGAAGAGGATGTTCTCGAGGCCGCAGGTGAGGAGTATTACCTTGTCGGCGGCGGCAATATCGAATTTTCCTACGGGTTCGGCTACACATACAATGAGTACAACGCCATTAAAGAATCCGTCCGGGTCGAGGATGTGGCCGATCACACGATCAGGAACTCTGTGAGTGCCTCCTACGGCTTGACGCGAAACATTACATTGGGCGGGTCGATTCCGTTTATTTACAAATACCATCGCGTGGGAACCGGAGAATCTCAAGAGGAGGAGGACTTAGGCGACCTCAGGCTGAGATGGCGATGGCAGCCCTTTAAACCGAACCGGGATGTGCCGTCAATCATTCTTAATGGCAGCTTTAATATTCCGGTCGGCCGGGATCCCTATGAAATCAATCCGTATGAAGAGCTATCGACAAGCTCGGGCATGTATTCCACCAACCTGGGCATTTCCGTCAGCCATACGTCTGATCCGGTTGTCGTGTTCGGAAGCTTGAGCGGCACCTACCGCTTCGATGTCGATGATATCGACCAAAAAAGAAATGAAGGCATCCTGGACGAAGTGGATCCCGGCCCGGGCATAGGGGTCGGCCTCGGCTTGGCGTATGCATTGTCTTACAAGCTAAACCTGAACATATCCGTCAATTATTCGTATAGTTTTGAAACCGAGTACAAGTATAAAAATATTCCGGAAGCGGAAAGCGGTACCAGCGCATCCGCAAGCATGCGGCTCGGGGCGGGCTACAGGGTGAGCCGTATGACGGATATCAACCTCAATTTCGGCATTCCCATTACGGATACCGGAAGTTTCTCGTTTTCACTGAGCACACCGATCGAGTTCGAACTATAAATAAACAGGAAAACCAAGGAGCAATCAACTTGCGGCGGGCAACCCATTTAAGGAAGTGCAAACCCCTTTTATCGATTCTCTCAGCTGCTTTTTTATGGATCCTTTGCCTGCCGGCCCCGTCGCATGCGACCTTTACCGAACAATTGGTCATCAGTACCAAATCCGTATCCCTTGCCAATTCAGTTGTGGCCTCTCCCCCCGGAGTGATGTCGGTCCATCACAATCCGGCGGGACTGTCCAATCAGCCGGAAGGGCCGTTCATCGGGCAATCCTTTTTCCTACCCTATCAGCATCATACCGTTAACTTTGATGCGGATGAGGATTTTGAGGGATTTATGAATACATGGGGGCCACAGGAGGGCCAAATCCCCGATCCGATTGCGGGCGAGAGCGACAGCAACTCCAGCGGTCTCTTGTATCTTCCGATATATGATGATACGGTTAACTTCCTTGCCGGCGCAGGGGGAGGCATTTCCTATCGGAAGCCGGGTTCAAAATGGACCTTCGCCGTTGCAAACTATGCCCCCTGGGCCGGCGGTGAGGCATGGAAAACCAACAGCCCGGTTCGCTATATTGCTGAGGAGCATTGGCAGCAACACCTTATATATGCGGCCCCCGCAGTCAGCTACCAGTTGACCCCCACATTTTCTGTAGGTTTGGCTGTCGGTGCGGGACAAACCTCCCAGGGCACCTTGGTGGACCAGCGATCACCAAACGAGCTTGTGGCATTAACCCGGACCTTGGGAAATGCGACAGAAGAGCTCTATATCCCGATTGTATCCGATCTAACCCTGCCGAACCCCTGGATGGGCGGCGGCATAGGCCCCTATGACAAAGTTGGGACACTCGATTTTGATTGCCGGGATGATTTTAGCCCGAACTACAATGTGGGTATTTTATGGCAGCCAAAGGAATGGTTCTCATTCGGAGCGGTTTATCAAAGTGAAATAAACGCCCATATGGGCGGCAGCTATACGATGGAGTATACGGAAACCTTTCAGAATGTTGTTGGATGGCTGGGCTCCAGTCCGCTGACCCTTATGACCGCCGGCATGCTGGATTTACCGACCACGCCGGTACCCTATCAAACCGGAAATGTGAAAATGGATCTGACGCTCCCCCGACGGGTTGAGCTCGGGTTTATGATCAAGCCGACCAAACGGTTACGATTAGAGCTTGATCTGCACTGGAATGATTACTCGGTCCAGCCGGACCAGAGCGTCGAATTTGACCAGCGTCTCCAGTTGCTGCGTCAGGTGAGACTCCTTGGGTATACGGAGGGGACGGATAAGATTGTACTCCAACAGGACTGGGAGGATACCATCCATGGCAGCCTGGGGGTGGAATACCAGTTAAATGATATGCTGACGCTTCGCGGCGGCTACGCCTGGCGCCCGACTTCCGCTCAGCACGAGTATGCCGACCTCAATCCCAATACGATACCCGACCTGCATTGGATCGGAACGGGCCTGGGCATCACACTGGAAAACAACCATCAGATCGATATCGCCCTGGCCTGGCTTGTCAGCCAGCATGAGGATATTGATAATAACCAGAGCAGCAATCTAAACTCAACGAAGTTTTATGAACCCGTTTATAACCCCTATGCCGGCCTTGATGTGGAGCATCAGATGCAACTATATATAGCATCAATTGGTATGTCTATGCCGTTTGCCGATTTTATTGAGATGCAGAAAGATATGATGCACCATCAGCAAGAGGCGATACACAAAGTGATCCACCTGTTAAAAAAGCCGTTTTCCTTCATCGGCCACGATGAATGAAGGCATAAGAGCTAAAAACCTTAAACCTTTAAAAGAATGCTTATGATGAGAAGAGCAATTATCGGAATCGTCGTTTCTTTGAGCCT
>Ga0209947_1000038_pt1 | contig 57852 bp, 47 predicted proteins | sample SalPonR2_B_D2_MG_FD_185706 | JGI IMG/M metagenome (GOLD analysis project Ga0209947, IMG submission 185706) | Salt pond soil microbial communities from South San Francisco under conditions of wetland restoration - Salt Pond MetaG R2_B_D2_MG... ...
CATTTTTGCAGAAAGTAACTCTGAAAAGCGTCCGCATTGTCATTTCGAGCGGTAGCGAGAAATCTTTAACAATCAAGATTCCTCGTCACTTTCGTTTCTCGGAATGACAGCAGCGGAAGCTTCTAAAATAATATTAAATATTGTCGAGTTCCTTGGAAGTTCAAGGCCCAGTTAAGATCCGGGGGCGCGCAAAATCCCGAGGGATGCAGCGTACTTAGCTGTACGTGAAATTCCGGGAGACGGAAGCGCAACACAGATATTGGACTTTTTACGAAGCCATCAAAATTAAATTTTCAAAAAACGGGAACGCTCGATTTAGGTCTTATTGCGTTGTCGCCGACTTCTGATTATTTTTAATTTGTTATGGCAATGCTGATCTATAACGACATATACTCATGGCAGGGCTGGGGCGGCAAGCTAAAGCTTGCCAGCGGCAAATGCTGGCTGCGGATTTATGACCGCTCCCGGGGTGAGGAAGCCACGGTTTCATTTCTTCGGCCCTATATGATTATCGCCACGGATGTCGCTGACAGCAAAATGTCCGTCCGCAGCTGTGCCGGCCATATTGTCACCAGCGTGGTCAGGGATTTTAATATTGATCCGCACCGGATGGTTTACGTGGAATACTACCCGGAAGTCAATTACGGCGCAAATGCCCAGCATACCATACCGGAACAGTATGTGGCGGTGGATTTCACCTGGTACGAGGAAAAAGCCCTCAACCCGAAATGGCGTCAATTAAAGCCCCCGCTTCTGGATATCGTTAAATCCCTGGTTGTAAATTCCGAAACCTCCAATCACCCAGTGGCCTAGCGCCTGAGACGGTGCGGGCACGAATTCTAATCCGCGAGAGAAAGCTCCCTATGACACCGGAAAAACAATTAAGAGCCGAGCTGCAACGAATCAATGGCAAGGGCTACAAGGCATACAAAGACATCAAGGGCAACTACCGGTTCCCCCATTATCAACTGTTTCTTGACCACATCCAGGGGGACCCGTTTGCCACGCCCAGTCGGGCACGCGTGCGGGTGGACCGGCAAGCCTCGGGGCTCGGCCCGGAGATCACCCAAAACAGAAGTCGCCGGATTGCCGCCTGCGATTTTCTGACGCGCCGGTTTTTTGCCTGCTGCCGAAAATTCTCCAAAGGCCGGCGGGGTACGGGCAAAGGGGGCCTGATCGCGATTGATGGGCCGGGACAGGAAATCCTTGAACGAACCTCGATGGTGATAACGGACGCGTTCGTCGAGGCCCGATTCCGGATCGGGCTGCCGGCGCATGGCCGAAAAATCGCCGGAAGTGAGGCGGAGGCCATGTTTTTTGAGGAGCTGCCCCGAATCGTTTCCCACTCGATTTTTCATGAAAACCTGGATTCGGATGCGCTTTACCGGCATATCAAGACCGCCGAAGATACCGACACCGCGAGATCCCAATTAACCGGGCGCGGCCTGATCGCATTCGTCTCGGACGGGAGCCTTCTGCCGCGGCGAAGCGGCATTGATCCCCGTCCCATGCCTGAAAAAGATGCGATTGCCTTTAAATCTCCGGCCGCCTACCGCGTCAGCCTGGAGCTCCCCAACGCCGGGCGGGTTTCCGGCATGGGGATCCCCGCCGGCGTGACATTGATCGTGGGCGGGGGGTATCACGGCAAGTCCACCCTATTGAGCGCAATAGAACTGGGCATTTATAACCATGTTCCGGGAGACGGGCGGGAGCTCGCCATAACCGTTGAGAATACGCAAAAAATAAGGGCCTGTGACGGTAGAAGTATCGAAAAAACGGATATCTCTCCGTTTATCAACAATCTCCCCTTTCAGAAGGAGACCGCCGAATTTTCGACGGAAAACGCCAGCGGCAGCACTTCTCAGGCGGCGAATATTTCCGAGGCGGTGGAGGCCGGCGCCGAGGTCATCCTTCTGGATGAGGACACCTCGGCGACCAATTTCATGATCCGGGATCACCGGATGCAGCAGCTGGTCAAGAAGGCGCAGGAGCCGATCACCCCGTTTATCGATAAGGTCCGCCAGCTGTATGCGGACAAAAACATATCAACCGTTCTGGTGATGGGCGGCTCCGGGGACTATTTCGCCATGGCCGATCATACCATCCAGATGACCGAGTATCAGCCCCATGATGTCACGGCAGCGGCCCGGGCGATTGCCATGGAAACCGGTACGGACCGGTGGGAAGAGGGCGGCCGTCATTTCGGCGCCATCCGCAGCCGGACGCCGCTGCCGGAGAGTTTCAACCCCTATAAAGGCCATAATAAGCTCAAAATCGCCGGCCGCGGGCTCAACGAGATCCAGTTCGGCAATGAGAGCATCGATATTTCCGATCTGGAGCAGCTGGTGGATAACTCCCAGACCACCGCCATTGCCCACGCGATTTACTATGCCACAAAATACATGAACGGCAGTTTGAGCCTCAAAGCCCTGGTCGAACGGGTTATCGATGATATCCACAGAGACGGCCTGGACGCCCTAACCCCCTATATAACCGGAGAGTCCGCCAGGTTCCGGGCCCTTGACCTGGCCGGGGCCATCAACCGGATGCGGTCGTTGAAAATAAGGCAGTCGCAGTAGCCCTTTAGTATATGGGCAGCCGGAAGAACCGGGCGGCATTGGACCGCGTCAAGCTCTCGCGAACCCCTGTATCGATATCCTCCAGCCGGGAAAACTGGTAGAGATCCTCATAAAAACTGGCGCCGGAATCCGTATTCATCATCATTTCAGGAATATGGTCCTCATATCGGCTGATCATGGCGCGCACATCCGCCTCTGAAGCCTTGGTCGGCGAAATCGTAATCCCCGCCCAGACCCCTGAGGAAAGCACATCGCCAATCGTCTCCGGCAGACAGTGGTCCACAACGATTCGATCCTTGATCTGCTCATAATCGGTCAGCATATCCAGGGTCTTACGGGTAACCGCCGCCTTGTTGGCACGCGGCGTATGAATGCCGTATACCTTATCCAGATCCGCAACCTCTTTGAAAAGCTCCAGCTGGGCCTGCAGCACCTCGGTTTCGTGCGAACCCGCCGTTTCAAGGCCGATCTCCCCAATGCCCAGACATAAGGGCATCTCCAGGCATGGAAGGATAAGCTCCCGCACGGATTCGGGCTTTAATTCCGGGACGATATTGCGCGGATGGATTCCGGCCAGAAACCGGCATGGTAGCCGAAAATGGTTGAGTTCCCGCACGGTCGATACCTTGGCGGCCAGATAGTTTTTTACGTCGGAGACGCTGCCCACTTGCTTGGCAAATGCCCAGGATACTGGAAAATACGCCTTTTCCTGCATCCAGTCGACCCACTCGGGCCGGTTATTTAGAATATGGTCCAGATGGAGATGGCTGTCGATATATTTCATAATTCTTTTCCAATAGTTCGTGTGCTTGAACAAAAACCGTTTTTACGAAGCCATCAGGTTTCCCGACTATTTTGTCAGGACATTGACCCGCTCCACATACCGGGCGATCCTGAACTTGCGCTCCAGGCCCCGGGCATTCATGTAGCGAACCTTGCCGAAAATCTGCCGCTCCTGCCATCCCCGGTCATGTCTGCCGAAGCACCAGGACACGCCGGTGAAGCTGTTGGGATCCCGGCCGTCCAATTCATATTTGTTGTTCAGCGAGAGCATCAGATCAAAGGCCTCCACCGGATCCTCCGTCCATTCGATAATTTTTTTGCCCCAATACATGCGCATGTAATTATGCATTTTACCGGTAACAACCATCTCCGTCTGGGCGGCGTTCCAGTAGGGATCGTGGGTTGCGGCCTGTTCGAACTGATCCCGGCTATAATGGTAGGGCCGGGGATCCGGCCGGTGGGCCTGAAGGCTCTCGCGGGCCCATCTCGGAACGGCGGTCTCATAGCGGTCATAACCGGAATTATAATACACGAAATTGACGCTTAATTCCCGGCGGACCAGTAACTGCTCGAGAAAGGCCCACTTGGCGGCATCAGGGGCGTCCGAGGCGCTTACCTCCTTATAGACGGCTGCCGGTGAGATCTGGCCAAAATGCAGATAGGGGCTCATATCCGACTGGCATGGGACCACCGGGTTCCTGGCGGATTCTTCATAATCCTCGAGGCTTTCATCGACAAACCGGCTCAAACGAATCTTCGCCGCCTGCTGGCCCCCCTTGAAAGCAGATACTGCAGACACCGACGTTTCTACCGGGATTTTTGAAAGCAGAGACAAGGGGTCAACCAACTCCTCGACCCCTTCCGGAAGGGCGTTCGGACGGCCCCGGCCATGCGGGGGGCTAATGGACTCAAGAAATTTATCCTTCAGCTTCAAAATTTTTGGGCGCAGCGTGCGGGCGGCGGTTTCCTCTTTGGCCGAGGCGGCCGATACGGGAACGATCACATCGGTTTCAACCGCTGTAAACGGACAGGCGAGGGATTCGCCCACCTGCTCCCGCCATTTTCGCTGGATTTTTAAATAACCGACGTCCGTTACCACCCATGCCGCTTTTTCAGACAGCCTGACGACGGAGGCCACCATCTCCCCGGAAACAATGATAAACGGAACATCTATTTTTTCAAGGCTTGCCTGGACATCGGCGATGCCTTCTAACATGAATTGATAGTGGCGAAGATTGGCCTGGGGGAAATCGGGGATCAGAACGAATCCGACGACAATGGGGAGCGCCAGTTCATCGGCGACCTGAACCGCAAATGCCAGGGCATGGTTATACTCGGTCCGCTGGGCCTGCTGCATCCAGTACAATACATAGGCGCCGTCACGGGGCGGCACACCAATCAGATGGCGAATCCGGGCTTCCTGGACCATATCCGATTACTCCCAGAGCCTTAAAACGGCCGGCAAGCGGTTAATTATGCCGAAATCCGGCGATATGCGGCTTTGCTTCTCATATACTATAACCTAAAAGGTATTCGCGTTGCGGACAGAGACAACCCGTGCTATATATTACCTTAGTTGGTAAATATAAACATGATTCCGGATTTTACGAATCCATGAAATTTTCTTATCTCTGCATCTATCTAACCTTGGCTGTAAGTGAAATTCCGAGGTATGGAAGCGCCATACAGATATTGGACTTTTAACCTAAATTGAGCGTTTCAAATTTTTTGATCAAAAAATGATCCAATAAACTGAAAATAAAATAAAAATAAAATAAAAATAAAATTTTCAAAAATTTGAAACGCTCGATTTAGGTTTAAGTAACTTCGGATATTAGGTATTGGGTATTAGGTTAAAAAATCAAAAGCTTAGTGCCCTATTGCCTTAGTGCCTTTAACCTGTCGCAAAAGTTACTGCAAAGCTCGGTCCCGGGCGTGCTCCGGGGGGAACACTTCTAAGGAACTCGACAATATTTAATATTATTTTAGATGCTTTCGCTGCTGTCATTCCGAGGAGCAAAAGCGACGAGGAATCTTGTTTGTTAAAGATTTCTCGCTACCGCTCGAAATGACAAAATTGGATGAATCGTCTCAGTGCCTTTAACCTGTCGCAAAAGTTACTGCAAAGCTCGGTCCCGGGCGCGCTCCGGGGGGAACACTTCTAAGGAACTTGTACCCATTTTTTTGAGTAAGAGTAAGAGCAAGAATAAAAGTAAGACCTAAATTGAGCGATTTTCAAGTTTGCCGCAGATACAAGGAAAATGATGTCGAGCTATAGGCGCCTATGCGAGACATCATTTGACGCAGTAGATGCGGTGAAATTGGAAATCCCGGAGGGTTTCAAATTTTTTGATTTAAAAAATGATCCAATATCCTAAAAATAAAATAAAAATTAAATCTTCAAAAAATTGAAACGCTCAATTTAGGTAAGAGTAAGACGGTCGCAGGTTACTTTTCTGCAAAAATGCCGCGGCTGCGATAAAAATCGCTCTTTACGCAGCCATCAAATTTGACAATCTCGTAAAAAAATGAGGGGGACTTAATGAAACGAATCCATTGGTTAATGATTATGGTCCTTGCTGCTGTTATTTCGCTTCCCGTCTGCTCTGGCGCAGAGGTCACGACAACAAGGGATGATAAAGGGGTCTGGTTTATCGAGGGCGAGGACTCAGACGGCATCTATGATGTATTCAAGGCAATGGGCCATGCGGTCGCCTCCGACCGGCTCTGGCAGATGGAAAAATATAGGCGATCGGCCAACGGAACGCTGGCTGAAATTCTGGGGGCGGGTGAGGAGGACCAGTTTCTTAAGCAGGACATTCTGGTCCGGACAACCGGCTACAGTGATACTGAGCTGGAAGCCGGCTTTAACGCGCTGGATACGGAAGCCCGGGAGATGATCCAGGGCTATGTGGACGGGATCAACCAGCGGATTACCGAAGTCTCCAACGATCCAACCCAGCTGCCGTTCGAATTCCACGCCCTAGGAGAAAAATTAGGTTTGGGGACACCGCTGTTTCCGGATCCCTGGACGCCGGAGGATGTGCTGGCATGGGCCTCCACATTGCTGCGCCAGTTTGATCCGGGGGCCCAGTCCAAGGGGCAGCTTGTCAATGCCCAGCTGATTCAATACCTGCAAACAAATTTCGGGGCCCAAATGGGAATGCAGATGTTTGAAGATCTGCGCTGGCAAAACGATGCGGATGCCCAAACCTATATCCCGGAAACGCATACGGCAGAGGCGGAAAACCAACCCGCCGCCGAAGATCTAAAAACAGCCGGGACAGCTGCCGATTCCGCCGAAACGGCGCGGGCATCGGTCGAGCCCCGAACAATCGGCGATGCCGTCGATGGGCTATGGAGCAATCGGATAGAGACGCTGAAGCAAATAAACGCCTATGTTAAGATGGGCTCCTATGCATGGGTGTTAAGCGGGGATAAAACCGCCTCCGGACGGCCGACAATTTATTCCGGCCCCCAGATGGGATTTTCCGTCCCCGTCATCTGCCAGGAAGGCTCCGTTGAGGCTGCAGGGATAAAAATTTCCGGCATGACCATACCGGGGCTTCCCGGCGTTGTCATCGGCCGAACCCCGCACCATGCCTGGTCCATGCAGGTGGGCCATGCCCATACCGTGGACTATTACTTCGAGACCCCGGGCGATGTCAGCCTTCACCGCATGGAAACGATCAAGGTCGCCGGCGGCTCCAATGTCGAGCTCCCGGTTTACCGCTCCGAGCACGGCCCGATTGTTTCACCGCAGCCCTATAACTCAGCCGACTATAATCCGACAGAAGACGGCCCCATTGTCGCGTGGCGCTACTCGCATTGGGGCAAGGAATTTGGCACGATAAAGGCCTTCCTCAACCTGGCGCGGGCGCAGAGCATGGATCAATTTGGCGCCGCCTTGAGAAATGTGGCGGTCAGCCAGCATTTCTGCTACGCAGACCGGGACGGCAACATCGCCTACTGGATGTCCGGGATGGACCCGGTGCGACCAGAGGGCTATGAATACCGCCTGCCCCAAGGCATCAACGGCAACCCACAGGCGGAATGGAATGCCAATGAGTTGAAGCCGCTTTCCGCTGACAGGAACACGGCCCAGGGCTTCTACGGCGGCTGGAATAACAAGACGAGCCCCGAGTACCCCAACTCCTATAACAATATGAGCTACTTTTTCGGCCCCTTCCACCGGGCCCACGTCATCGAGGAATATCTTGAGACCCATGGCAACCTGACGTTTGAAGAGATCCGGGACCTGGCCCTGAATATCGCCACCACGGATTCCATCAGAAACGGCGGCAATCCATGGGCATTTGTGGAGGATCGATTCCTAAGCGCGGTCAACAATAACGCATCCCCGGCGCGGAGCGAGGCTTTAACAATTATGGACGGATTTGACGGCCATTTCGTCGCCGGCGGAGAGGCCAATTGGGTAGCCGGCAAGGACCGTTCGGATGCCTGGATGCTCGCCAATACCTGGATCCAGGAAGTGATTGACCTGACTTTCATGGATGAACTGGGCAACGCATATTCCGGCGTCTATGATCCGGAGGCGGCGGAAAAGGACAACAACGTATATGATGCGGATACAGAGAATCCGGAGAAATGGCATAATCCCACGGTCCTGTTTAACGTCATTCTCCACGGCCTGGATTCAGACAGCGCGATTTCGAACGATTATAACTGGTTCGACAATATCGGGACTTCGGAAAATGTGGAAACCGCAGAGGGCGTCATCGTAACCGCGCTTGACCGCGCCCTGACGAAACTCGGCGGTCGTTCATGGGGGATCGATGAGCGCGGGATAATTGAATTCAACCATGATCTGTTCGATCAGGCCCCTCTCGACCGCAACCCCCTTCACACCATACCGTTTGCCTCCCGATCTACGTATGCGCACTGTGTGGAGATGGGCGATTCAGGGCCAACGCGGATAGAGAGCATGTTCCCCTTGGGCGAGTCCGGCACCATTTTAGCCGATAAAACGGGCAGCCCACAGTTTGATGGCAACTTTTTTTCCATGACCGAAGTCTATGACCCTTTCGCGCACCGTGAGTTTCCAACATTTTATACCGGCGGGCACGGTCATCACAGCGGGGATACCTGCTTTATCGATATGATCCGTTTAAGATAGCCAGAAGCTGTTTCAACTTTTGATGGCTTCGTATAACGCGGCATTTTTGCAGAGAGTAACTCTAAAAAACATCCGCATTGTCATTTCGAGCGGCAGCGAGAAATCTTTAACAAACAAGATGCCTCGTCGCTTTCGCTTCTCGGCATGACATAGAGTTAACTTTCTGGAATAATAATATATATTTTCAAATTACTTAGAAGCGGCTTATGCCGCCTTTGACGCGATTATCAACTTTTAGCATGTTTAAATATTTGCCGCCGTTCGGCTATTGAAGGCCGGGCGGCGGCAAATATGTTCATTTTCCCCGATCCAAAACCTACATCATTTCTATAACCGTCGCCATCGAAACGCCGCCCCCGCCGCAAAGGCTGGCCATGCCAAGGGACTGGCCCCGTTTTTTCATGGCATACATCAAGGACACCATGATCCGGGCGCCCGTGCAGCCCACCGGATGGCCCAAGCCGATGCCGGAGCCATTGACGTTGACGATCTCGCGGTTCAAGCCCAGCTCCTTTTCGCATCCCAGATACTGGGCGGCGAAGGCCTCATTGAGTTCGATCAGTTCGAAATCGTTTAGCTTGAAACCGCTTTTTGAAAGCAGATCGTTCACCGCCGGCACCGGGGAAAGCCCCATCACGGACGGGTGGCAGGCGCCTTTGCCTACGCCCCGGATACGGGCAAGCGGCTGAATGCCCAGCTCTTTGGCCTTGTCCGCCGACATGATCACCATGGCGGCCGCACCGTCATTAATGCCGCTGGAATTGCCCGCCGTGACCTTTCCGATCTTGGGAACAAACGCCGGCGGCAGTTTCTGGAGATCCTCCATGGTCAGGCCAGGCCGGAAGTGTTCATCCTTGTCAAAAACGAGCGGCTCCTTTTTCTTTCTCGGCACGGAGACCGGAACGATTTCATCGGCGAAATCGCCCTCATTGGTGGCTCGTTCCGTGTTGTTGTGGCTTCTTAAGGCCACCTCGTCCATTTCTTCCCGTGAGATATTGTGCTTCTGGGCGATGAATTCGGCTGTGTGGCCCATGATATAGGGTTTCCCCGCAAAATAGGACAGCGGCGGCTGGGTCTCGTCAACCGGGCCGTCCTCCGGATGCGGTATCACATGGGAGCCGCAATGCAGACCCCGAATCAGGGCGTCCACCATGACATCATCCTGCAGACGGCAGCCCCATCGGGCATTGGGCAAAACATAGGGCACGCCGGACATATGCTCCAACCCGCCGGCCAGGACCAACTCCGACATACCCGCCTGGATCATCGCCATTCCGGATAACACGGATTCCATTCCCGAGATGCAAACCCGGTTGATGGTGACCGCCGGTATGGATTCCGGTATGCCGGCCAACAGGGCGGAAACGCGGGCCACATTCAGGGTATCGGTCGGCTCCAGGCAGCAGCCGAAGCGCACATCATCAATTGCTGCCGGATCAATCCCGGCCCGGTCAACTGCCTCCTTCATGGCGACACTGCCAAGGGTCGCCCCGTTCACATCCTTAAGAGAGCCGCCAAAAGCCCCAATGGCCGTCCGGCAGGCGGACGCGATCACTACATCCTTCATTTTACGCCTCCTTTAATTTTTTTTATGATTGAACTCAAACAAATACGGTTGGTCTCATAAAAAGTCGACTTCAGGATGACGCCGACTGCCCAATCCATCGCGTCATCGCCGGCACGATCGTATTCGCCCAGTCCTCTGAAAGCCGGTGCCTTATAAACTGCTGATACAATTGATGGACGAGGTTATCCGCCCGCTCCACATGCGCGAGCTGCTCAAGCACCCGCTGTTCCATGTCATCGGCTGCCTCCCCCGGATTCTTCTCCGGCGGCTTTAAGCTGGTGATATTCAGGCTTTCGCCTTTCAACTGAAACCGCCACTCAGACTCCGGCGCCTTGACAACCAGGCTGATTTCTGTGACCAGCGCCCCTTTTTTAAGCGCGATCACCCCTTCTTCCAGACCGGCGCCATCGCCCTTGATGGTAATGGTTTCATCGCGGTTATGGCGGTTGTTTTCAAGAACAATCCGGTTGCCGATTTCCAGGTTGGTGCTTTCCGCCTCCGGAAATTCGAGGGCCGAGCGGTCCGTTTCCATCATGAACCACAGCCAGGTCAGAAACTCATTTCCCAGGTATTTATAACGGTTATAGGCAACTGCGACATCAAGCATACGCACCTCCATGAAAAACCGTCGGGGCCGCCTTGTAAAGCAGGTCTTTTTCCTTATCCGTCAAACCGCAGATCATATCGGCCTCGGTAAACGGAAACAGCCGGATGATGGACAGCTTGAAGGTCTTTGCAAAAATCGACTCCAACTCCTCGTTGGCGGCCTTCTGGGTTGAAAAAAACCATAGGGACTGCGCCTCATAGCTCCAGACCACCTCATAGACATTGGGCGTTGCCGGAATTCTTGAGTAGAGGCGTCGGGCGACCTCGTCGCGGAGCTCCTGTTTTTCGTTTTTGGTCAAACGGTTTCGTTCGGTCTGTTTCAGCCGCCGGGCCACCGCCATGTCTAAATGTTTGCGGAGCACCTTTGCGGGGATCTGTTTTTTGTCAATCCGCAGGGAAAACAACAGATACGTGCCAAAAACCAGATTGACTTTATCAAAATCCGGTTGAAACGGATTGTCGAAACAGGTCCAGCCGACGCTTTTATCGGCCGGCTCATTGTCGATTTCCCGGATGGCATGGTTTTTCAGCCGGTCGCGCACCGTCTCGAGAAAGGGGTCCGGGATACGCCCCTCCACCCGATAACGCGCCAAGGACATCGTTGCGGACAAAAGGCCCATAGAATCATCTCCTGTAATGAATAGTTCCCCTCTCTTAAACCGTGAACCCTTTCCCAGGCAAGTATTTTTTCCTGTAAAAAATCGAATGGAATTGATATGAATAGAACCCGATTGCCACCTAGCCGATTGTTAGCTGCTTGAATTTAAATGAGAATCAGGACGCTTCACCATGTACTTCATCGCCGACTTGCACATCCATTCCCGGTTTTCCAGGGCAACGGCCAAGACCCTGACCCTGCCCAACCTATACATCGCCGCCCGGGACAAGGGCATTACGGTTGTCGGCACCGGTGATTTCACCCATCCGGCATGGTTTGAAGAAATCCAGGAACACCTTGTGCCGGCAGAACCCGGGCTTTTTAAGCTGAGAGAGGATCTGGAAGCCGAATGCGAAAAACAGGTTCGGGCCAGGGACGGATTTCCCGTCCGGTTCATGCTGACATGCGAGATCAGCGATATTTATAAAAAAAACGGGGTCACCCGAAAAACCCATAACCTGATTTTTCTCCCCGAGATAAAGGCCGTCGCCCGGCTCAACAGCCGGCTGGAACAAATCGGCAATATCCGCTCGGATGGACGGCCGATCCTGGGGCTGGACAGCCGGGATCTCCTTGAGATTGTCCTTGAAACCGCTGAAGAGGGGTGTCTGGTCCCCGCCCATATCTGGACGCCGTGGTTTTCCATGTTTGGTTCTAAATCCGGATTCGACACTGTTGAAGAATGCTTCGAGGATTTAACGCCCCATATATTCGCCGTTGAAACCGGATTGTCCTCAGATCCACCCATGAACTGGCGGGTTGGAAATATCGACGGGCTTACTTTGGTTTCCAATTCGGATGCGCACTCTCCGGCCAATCTCGGGCGGGAAGCCAATCTTTTGAATACGGAGCTGAGCTATCCGGCGATCAGCAATGCCCTGAAAACGGGCGACCCGGAAGCCTTCTGCGGCACCATCGAATTTTTTCCCCAGGAGGGCAAATATCACCAGGACGGCCACCGCAAATGCAATGTCAACCTTCACCCCAAAGAGGCGATTGAACTCGACGGCATCTGTCCCGTATGCGGGCATCCCCTGACGCTCGGGGTGCTCCACCGGGTCGAAGCCCTGGCCACACGGCCGGAAGGCGGAAAACCCGAAAAGACCCATCCATATTACAGTGTCATACCGCTGGCGGAAATCATCTCCGAAATCGTCGGCACCGGCCCGAAAAGCAAAAAAGTACAGGCCTATTACGAAAGCGTCCTGCAAGCCCTGGGCCCGGAGCTGGCGATTTTACATACGCTGCCGGTGGATGCCGTCGACAATGCCGGCGTCCCCCTGCTGACAGAGGCTGTGAAGCGGATGCGGTCGGGGGAGGTCCATATTTTCCCCGGATTTGACGGCCAATACGGAGAAATCAAGGTTTTTACCCCCCAGGAGCGGGACCGGCTCGTGGGCCAGCAGGCGTTGTTTCAACCCCCCGGCGCCGGCGCCGATCCATCGAAACGCGGCAAAGGCCCGAACAAAAAAAAAACCGTAAAAAAAAATGATCCGACGCCGTTGGCCGCCGACTCCCGGCCCGATGCGAAAGACGCCGGAGATGAGAGGGACACCGATATTCTGGCCGGTTTGAACGCCATACAAAAACAGGCGGTCATGCATGAGGGCGGACCGCTGATGGTTGTCGCCGGCCCGGGCACCGGGAAAACCCGCACATTGACCTGCCGTATCGCGCACCTGATCCGGACGCAAACCGCCCGTGCGGATCAGATCCTGGCCCTGACCTTTACCAACAAGGCGGCGACCGAAATGACCGAACGGCTCTCCCAGTTTTTAGGCAAAGCGGCCGAGCTGCCGATAGCAGCCACTTTCCACTCATTCTGCAATCGGTTTTTAAAAGAATCCCGGATTGCTTCGGATTTTTCCATTATTGATGACTACGACCGCCTACAGCTCATGCAGGAGGCCATTGCCGTTGTCAAACAGACGGGAACAGAGATCAAGGGGCGGGCGGAGAAAATATTCGACCCGATCATCGCCGCCAAACAGCAGATATTAAGCCCTCAAGATGATCTTTCTGAAATAGCGGGCGCCCTTGACGCGAAGCATCTGGCTGCGGTCTACGCGTGCTACCAGCAACTATTGGAGGACCAGCATCTCTGTGATTATGAAGATCTGATTTTTAAAACCGTGGGCGCCCTTGAGACCGATTCGGTTGTCCGCAATAAATATCAGCGCCGCCTCCCCTATATATTCGTGGATGAATACCAGGATTTAAACTATGGCCAATACCGCATCATAAAAGCGCTCACCCCACCGGACGGCGATATCTGCGTTATCGGCGATCCCGACCAGTCCATATACGGCTTCCGGGGCTCGGATGTTAAATTTTTCAACCGATTCATGACCGACTTCCCCGATGCCGAGAGGATCCGACTGACACAGAACTATCGCTCGGCGGAGAATATACTTGAAGCTTCTTACCAGGTCATCCGGCATCATAGCCTGAACACCGACGCCGAGCGGGTCCATTCCGGCATTGAAGGCCCCGAGACCATCCATTACCTAAATGCGCCCTCGGAAAAAGCCGAGGCGGTCACCATCGGCAAAACCATTGAACAGATGGTGGGCGGCACCGGATTTTATTTTGATGACTTCGGTGGCAATGAAAACACCCGGCATGACGCCGATTACTCATTCTCCGATTTTGCCGTGCTCTTTCGCACCCGGGCCCAGGGCGATATCATTGGCGAAACCTTCGATCAGGCCGGGCTCCCGTTTCAAACCGCTACCAAAAAAAGCCTCTTCCGCCACAAAGGCGTTCAGGAACTTATTGCCTGCCTTAAAATACTTGAAGGCGGCGGCACCTACGCCGACTTCGAGCAGGCCATCCGAGCAGTTGCGCCCGAGATTCAGCCAAATGATATGGCAACGCTCAAAGACTGGGGCTATGCCCATCAGCTACCCTTGAACGGTTTATTGGCAGAGGCTGAACGAAGCTCCATTGACGGCCTATCCCAAAGCGCCCGCACCCATATTGAACGATTTATGAACGTCCTTTCCGAATACAGCCGGGATATATCGGGGTTGACTGTGGCGCGAAAACTTCGGTATCTTGAACAGACGCGGCGCCTTAAAGCGACATGCGGGGCGGACGCGGATACGAAAGAGGCGTGCGGACGGGTCATTTCGATGGCGGATCACTTCAATGACGATACGGCGGCGTTTATTGAATCGGCTGCGCTTCAGAGCGATCCGGATACTTATGACGCCAAAAGCCAGAAAATTGCGCTTTTGACCCTGCACGCCGCCAAGGGGCTTGAATTTCCGGTCGTTTTTGTTGCCGGCTGTGAAGACGGCTATATACCGCTGCGGCATGGCTCAGACGGGGCTGCAGACGCGGCCGAAGAGCGTCGCCTGTTATACGTAGCCATGACGAGAGCCAAAACCAGGCTTTTTTTAACCCGGGCAACAAGCCGATGGATATACGGGAGGAAAGAAAAAAGAAGGCCTTCGCCCCTGTTGGCCGATATAGAGGGCCGGCTGTTGAGTGAAGCCTCCGGCAAAGCCAAACCAAAATCCGCGGCCCAGCAGCAACTGGATCTGTTCTAGCGGCGCAAAGCCGGGAGACAGCGAACGGCCCGTACAGGGATAATTCGAATTCCGGGAGATCCTCGAGCCTTTTTGGCGTTGAAAAACATTCAGACGGGGACTAAAATGCCGGTTGAATAATCCCCCCGAATCTGCCACTATGATATTAATTTAGTTCGATTAAAAAAATTCTTTAAACAACCCGGAGCCCATGAAAGCTCGAATATTTACAACCATGCGGCGCGGCCCGCGCAGCAAACAGGAAGACTGCCTGCTTGCGGGCCCGGATATTCTCCAATCCGATGAGATCGAAAAACAGGATGAACTCGAGGGAGAGTCCCTGCTTTTTACGGTATGCGATGGACTCGGGGGCCATCAATCCGGAAATGTCGCCAGCCATTTTGTCTGCAAACAGCTCAGGGCAAAATTTCAGGCGGGCGAGTTCCGATCACAAAACATTCCGCTGCTTTTAAAAAACATACAAAATGCGTCGCAGCATCAGCTGCCGATCAATTGCGGCACGACGCTGGCAGGGCTCTACGCCACCCCTCAAACGGTGTGTACCTTCAATACCGGTGACAGCCGGGTATATAAAATCGACGAGGCGAATGCCCACTATATTTCCCATGATCATTCGGTGGTGCAGGGGCTCATTGACAATTTTTTAATTCTACGCCAAACAGCAAAAAACCATCCTTACAGGAACCTCGTCGAATTCGGCATCGGCCCCTTATTTGCGGATTCGTGGGAAAACTACTCGGTTTTTGTCCATACTGAGGACTACCGGCCGCCGGCCTGTTTCCTGATCTGCAGCGACGGATTGAGTGATCTGTTGACCGCAGAGGAGATGCATCATAATTTGATGCCCACTCCGGTGATTAACGGTAAAACACTTTTATCTTTGGTCTCGGAAAAAGGCTTGATCGATAATACAAGCTTTATCATCGTTCAATTCTTTTAATACCCAATAAAAATGGCCATGCTAAAGAATTCGAAGCGTTGATACAGACAGAGTAGACGGAATGGAAAATATCATCAAAAAATGTCTCCCCACCTATGAAATTATTAACAGAATCGGTGAAGGGGTCAACGGGGTCGTCTACCATGTCCGGGACAACCTCAAGGAACGGGCCGTCAAGGTGGTTCCGATAATGGTGGAACGCTCCATTTCTTATAAAACGACCTCGGATTTGGACTCAAAGATATCCCATGATTTCCATGCAGTTCAGACCTACTACAGTAAAATCAAAGGCGACGGGGTGGTTGAGATCTATGACTTCCATCTGGTGGACAAACACGTCTCCAAACAGCAGGCCAAAGCCTACCTGATCCTTTTAATGCAGTATTGCCCGAACAACCTCCTCCACTATGTGCTCGATAATTACCCGTTGTCGCCGGAAAAATGCACAAAGTTGATGCGGGAGCTGGCCGAAGTACTGCAACGGCTTTCGCAGAAAACCGGTGAAGCTTTTATCGTAAAAGACCTCAAACCCTCCAACCTATTATTAAGCCACGAAAATAAGTTATTGATAGGCGATCTTGGGGGCCTGCAGCGCCTGAGCAGCGTATCCGCCTCAGCCAGAGCCCAGTTCACACCCAACTGGTCGGCCCCGGAAATCTTGATTCGAAACGAAAACGCCGGCCTCGCAAGCCTGATTTATTCCTACGGATTTGTCTCCTACTTTACGTGGTTCGGGGCGTTGCCCTACGAAATGGAAGATTTCAACGAACGCATCCGCCGGATCAAATCAAGCGGTCTTGAGTTGTCCCGGCCAGATATCCCGGAGCCGATTGGGCGTCTGCTCAGACAATGCGTAAGCTACACGCCGGAAAATCGTCCCGCGGACTTTAAGCAAATAATCGGCCTTCTCAACGGAAAGGGCGCTACTGAACCCCGGGCCCCGCTGTTTCCTGAGTCCGATGAGTCCGATGAGAAAACCCGAAAAAAACTCCGGCGGACAATCAGGGACCGGCAGCCTAAGCCGAAAAATAAACCCGCCAAACGCTTGGACAGGCATAAAGCAGGGGATATATGGACAGAGCCGAGGACCGGGATGGAATTCGTTTGGATCCCTTCGGGCGCCTATCGGATGGGATGCGGTAAATGGGATGAAGAGGGAAACCGGGACGAATTCCCGGCACATGAGGTCTATATTGACGGTTTCTGGATGGGCAGATATCCCATCACCCAGATGCAGTGGAAAAAGGTGATGTCCTCTTCCCTATGGAAAGTGGTCAAATCCAGCAACCCATCCTGGTTTAAATTGAGTGACCGGCACCCGGTCGAGCGGGTGACCTGGCAGGATGCCCATGAATTTATCCAGAAACTCTCATCGCTCAATAAAAACCGCTATCATTTCCGTTTGCCCACTGAGGCCGAATGGGAGTATGCGGCCAGAAGCTGCGGCAAAGCGCACAAGTTTGCCGGCGGCAAGGAGCTGGATAACCTCGCCTGGTATTATGCGAACAGCGGCCTGACCACCCAACCGGTCGGCTTAAAACAGCCCAACCAGCTGGGCGTCTATGATATGAGCGGCAATATCTACGAATGGTGCCTGGATGTCTATATGGAAGATGCCTACAAAAAACACGACCATAAAAATCCAATCATCAACAATAAAGGCGCGAGGCGCATTATTCGGGGGGGGAGCTATTCCAATTCCGCCCATGAGGTCCGGTGTACCTATCGGGGAAGCGTCTCACCGGATTTTAAGTGTAATTATATCGGCTTCCGAGTCGTTATGACCCCCATCAGCCAAAAGATGGTGCTCAAATAAACGGAGCCGGGCGTTTAGTCCCCTGCCGACGACTTCCGCGTCGCCATAAAAAAACCCACCGAACCCAGCAGCATAATTACGGCGCCTACTGAAAATGCATTCTGCAGCTGAAAGCTGTCCATTATAAGGCCGCCGCACAAAGAGCCGAAAAGCATTCCCATACTGTGGGCGATGGTAATCAATGACATGACCGATCCCATGGATTCCTTCCGGTTTCCGGATATCACCGCCAGCGCCATAAGGGCCGGCATTGAGATGCCGCCGCCGAAGCCGAATATTAAATTGGCGGCAAAAAGATCCCAAAATCCCTTCGCCCGGGACAGGAAAAGGATGGCCAGAGCCACAATCAGCCCCCCGATAAAAACAAGCCGGCGTTTATTGACCCGATCGGCCACCCAACCCATGGGGATATGAAGCAGCCCGCTGACAAAAATGCCCAGCATGACAAGCAACCCGATGGCAGAGCCGGAAAGCGAGAAGCGCATATCGGCGAACACCGGTAAAAAGCCCCATATGATCCCGATGCAGGTTGCGTATACGAGCCGAAAAAAAAACAGGCTGATAATCATCCGGTCGATCAACAGCTGACGCCACGGTATGGGACGGTATCCACTGATGACGATATACTCCCCCGACCTCGGCGGCAAGCAGAGAAGGGTCAAAAAAAACGCCGCCAAGGCCAATATGCCCATACAGCCGAAAGCCACCTGCAGACTGAAAAAGTCCTTGATCGCCCCTCCCAACAGCGGTCCGATACTAAGGCCTATAAATGCGGACATGTTAAACATCCCCATGGAGACCCCTTCTTTGCCCATGGGCGTGATATCGCCGACATAAGCCTGGACAACCGGCATAATCATCGCCGAAGCCACCCCCTGAATGATCCGGATGGTGATCAGCGTCTGCACGTGGGTGGCCATCACGAAGGCCACGGCGACCAAAAAATAGCCAAAAAGGCCGGTGACAATAAACGGTTTCCGTCCTTTTCGGTCAGACCACCGGCCGAACCAGGGCAGAAAAAACGACCGGGTTAACGAGAAGCCGCCGAAAATGAGCGCAATATAAAGACCGCTCGCCCCCAGATTATGGGCATAAACCGGGAGCAGGGGGACCACAATACCGACCCCCGTCAGGGTGGCAAAGATAGAGAAAAAAAGCGTGGAGAATATTTTCGGATCGATCCGTTCCATAGAGTTCATCCCATAACAGCTGCATATCCAATATACAACCGGATTTAAAATGAGGGGGTAAAGGGCGACTCAAAAATTGGAACGCTCAATTTAGGTGAAATTTTTACATTCCCATCCTGGTTTTGTGTTTGACACGATAACACATCTTAGGTATAGGAAACGTTTTGGATTAGACTTTCGGTATAATCAACAGTTTTCAGAAATATAGCTTCTTGTTTGATATTGTTCGTTTTTGATCGCGATCAGGCAGAAACGATAAAAAAATTTTATTTTGGGAATACGGTTTTATCCGAGGAGGTATCGATGAAAAAATGGGGCGGAATCCTATTCGTTCTTCTCTCCACGCTTTTACTGTTTGTCGTCTTGAGCCATCCGGCCTTTGCCGCGGATCCCTCCGCCGCCGAACCCACAGCTGAACATGCCTGGTGGTTCTGGCCGCTGGTGCTCTTCGTGGTTACCTTTTTAATGGGCATATTCGCCGTGTTAGGCGGCGTGGGCGGAGGCGTGCTCTATGTACCCATTATCAGCGGTTTTTTCCCTTTTCATTTGGATTTTGTCAGGGGGGCGGGCCTGCTCGTGGCGCTTACCGGCGCTCTCGCCGCCGGGCCGGGGCTTTTAAAGTCCAGCCTCGCCAGCCTTCGCCTGGCCGTTCCGGTGGCGCTGATTGCCTCAACATGCGCGATTATCGGGGCCATGATCGGCCTGGCGCTTCCCACCCATATAGTCCAAATCTTCCTCGGCGTTGTGATTCTTTGTATCTGTGTCCTCATGCTGACCGCCAAGAAATCAACTTTTCCCGATATCCAGCAATCGGACAAGCTATCCTCCGCGCTCCGGATTTACGGGGTCTATTATGAGGAGACCCTTGGCAAGGATATCGACTGGCGGATTCACAGGACGCCCATCGGTCTGCTGCTTTTCGTTGGTGTCGGCATAATGGCGGGTATGTTCGGACTCGGGGCCGGTTGGGCCAATGTGCCGGTCCTGAACCTGGTGATGGGCGCCCCCCTGAAAATCAGTGTGGCCACCAGCAAATTCCTGCTTTCCATCACCGATACATCCGCCGCCTGGATCTACCTGAACAAGGGCTGCGTTATTCCCCTGATGGTGGTTCCTTCGGTTGTGGGCATCATGCTGGGTTCATTCGTCGGCGTTCGGCTGTTAAAAATTGCCAAACCGAACATTGTCCGCTGGATCGTTATTTGCATCCTGGCCTTTGCCGGCATTAAGGCCCTTTTAAAAGGACTCGGCATCTAACTGATAAAAATTTGTACCAGGAGGTTATCAAATGGCTCAAGCTGAAGTCGATCTGGAAAAAGCCAGTAAAGAACAACTCCTTTATGCCAATGTGCTTGAAAAAGGCATGTATATTGGCCTGCTTGCCCTGTTTGTCACATTTCTGATTTATATTTCGGGAATTCTGGAGCTGAGAATCCCTATGGAGGATCTGCCGGCCTATTGGCAAATGAGTGCCAGCGACTATCTGCAGGCAGCTGATATTGAAAGCGGCTGGGGATGGGTAAAACTGCTGGGGTACGGGGATTTCCTGAATTTCGTAGGAATCGCATTTTTGGCGGCTGTCACCATTATCTGCTACATCTCGGTGATTCCCGCGCTGCTCAAGAAAAACGACTATGTCTATGCCGTACTCGCCTTTCTTGAGGCCGCCATTCTTATCCTGGCCGCAAGCGGGCTGCTGGCAGTCGGGCATTAAGCGAATTTATAAAATATATGCGGGGCTTTGCCGAAAACATAGGTCGGCAAAGCCCGATTTTTGAATTCCGTTTAGGGACTATTTAGTGCCCGTCAGTTCGACCACCGTCGCCCCCCACCCCCCGCCTGTCGCGCCGGCATCGGTAAAGCTGGCCACCCTTGAATCTTTTTTCAGCAGACTGTGTACCCGTTTTTTCAGAACCCCCTGCCCTTTGCCGTGGATAATGCGAAGGGAGTAGATCTTTTTTTCCAGACAGGCGGCGATATAGTCATCCAACAGGTCCTTGACCTCAGCCGGACGGAATGTATGCAAATCAAGCACGCCATCGATGGGTATTTCAATCGGCTCCAATATCCCTCCAGTTGGCAAAACGGGTATTTAGGTGTTAGGTATTTGGGTATTAGGTTTTGGGTATTAAGTGTTAAGTACGCTGCATTCCTCGGGATTTGCGACGCCTTGATCTTGAACTTTTTACTTTGCCATCCCTAAACTGACTTTTTACGAGACTGTCAACCTTAAACCTTGTACCTTATACCGCCAGGTTACGATCATAAACTTATGCATTGGCCCCATATCACATCATTGGCAGGGCTCACGGTTTTCGCCTACCTGCTGGGCGCTGTTCCTTTCGGACTCATTCTGGTTAAATGGCTTAAATCAGTAGATCTGAGGCAAACCGGCAGCGGCAATATCGGCGCCACCAATGCCGGCCGCACCGGCGGATGGCCGCTCGGCCTTCTCACCCTTGTCCTTGACGTTTCAAAAGGAGCGCTCCCCGTTTACCTGTCCGCCCTGGCATTTCCCGAATCAGCAGGGACGGCCCGTTTTCTTGCGGTTGCCCTAACAGCGGTGGGGGCTTTTTCAGGGCATTTGTTTCCCATATATCTGAAATTTAAAACAGGGGGCAAGGGGGTAGCGACCGCAGCCGGCTGTTTTTTCGTCATCTCGCCGGTCTCGCTTATCATCTCATCCGTCGTATTTATTATCGTTACCGCCCTGTCCAAAAGGGTTTCGGTTGGCTCCATGGCTGCGGCGGCTTCGCTGCCACTGGCCGTCCTGTGGATCGAACAAGTATGGATTACCGTTGGATGCGCCACGGTCATCGCGCTTCTGATAATTATCCGGCACAGGGACAATATCCGGAGGCTACGGGCCGGTACCGAGCCGACCATTAGGTGAGTATCAGCGAGCCCATACCGGCCAGCACCCCGACCAAAATAAAATGACTCTCCATTAAAAAATTCTGCCGAAACCCCGGCGAAAACTCCCCGTGCTCATGGATATAAAGAAAAATCCACATCAAAAGCGGGCACACGCCGATAAACAGCCCGGACAGCGCAACGAAGCCCAGAACACTGGCAGCCCAGACTAGAGCCGCCATGGAACCCGCCAGGAGTTTCAGCAGCCGCATCGTCCGATCCTCTCCAAGGAGAATCGGAATCGTTTCCTTGCCTACGATTCGGGAGCCCTGCATATCCATAATGTCAAAAAACGCCGTCTGCACGAATACCAGACAAACCGTCCATAAGAAGACACCCCACGCAGCCGCATTGATTCCGCCATGTTGGCTCAAAACCGGCAACAGGGTCGTCACAATGCCCCATGCCAGCGCCACCAGAATCGTTTTAGAACCGGGGATATCCCGGATTCTGGATTTCCGTCGGGACCCGATGCCCTGCGGCACCAGACTGATGTTATACACAACCCCCAAAACCCCCATGAAGAAAAGCAGAATAAAAAAACCGGGGCCCTGCAGATAGGCCAGGAAGAGGACGCCCGCCCCCGCGACAAAGGTCAGGGCAGACAACCATCTTTTATTGTCCTGGTAAAACATGGCCCGATCCGGATCGCTGTAGCGATCCGATGAGATATCGATCAGGTTGTTGAAGGTATGCATGCATAAAATATAGAGCGCGGCGATTAAAAAATCGGATAGACGCACCCCTACGCCCAGCAGTTCGGTTGCGGCATAGGCCAGGCTGCCGGCCCCGAGAGCCAGATAGATATTTGAAAGCAGAAGATATCGCTGGATAATATACGCCCATTTGCCAAAGCTGCGGTTTTTTCGTATCAACTGGTTTTCAAGCGCCTGGTATACCCGCTTGATAATCCAGTTCGGCGTCGAAGCGCCGGCGGTAATTCCGATGTGGCGGCAATTTTCCAGCTGAGGTATATCCAGCTCGTCTTCGGTTTCAATGTGTTGTGTGGGATTGCCCGTCAGGGCGGCGATTTCATAAAGCCGACGGGTATTGCCGCTGGATTTGCCCCCCACCACGACAATGGCATCCACCGATGAAGCCAGGGATTGGACTTCGGCCTGCCTGTTCTCCGTAGAATCACAGATCGTAGGAAAAACTTTGTAATGGGGATGATGCTGACTGACCCAGGCGCGGATCTGTTCGAAAAGAGTGGTATTCTGAGTGGTTTGGGCGACAATGATTGCCTTTTCAAAAACCGGGAGCCGCCCGATTGCCTCGATACTGTCTGCCGTATAGCCATAATCACCGGCATAGCCCAGCAGGCCTTTGACTTCCGGGTGCTCGCGGTCGCCGATAATTATCGAAGCATACCCATCCCGGGCGTGCTTGGCGATAATCGACTGAACTTTGATCACCCGGGGGCAGGTGGCGTCGATAACCTGAAATCCGGCGTCAATAAGCGCCTGTCGTTCCCGGGGCGGAACGCCGTGGGCGCGTATAATAACAATTCCCTCTCCGGATTCCGGGATCTTTTCAAGGACAGTAATCCCCTTCTCCGCCAGGATGGAAAGCACCTGTGGATTATGAATCAGCGGGCCGTATGTATATATGGGGGCCTGATTCTTGTTTGACGCATCCAGGGCCATTTCCACGGCCCGCCTCACCCCCATGCAGAACCCGGAGGTTCTCGCAATCGTAATTTTCATTTACTGGGAGGGTTTTTTAAAAAAAAGCTTATGGTCCACCAAGGCCAACGAATGGATAACGGCTTTGACGAATTTCTGTTCACCGAATATATTAATCAGTTTGTAACCGCCGTCTTCGGGTTCCACCGTATCCACGGCTTCCATAATCAGCTCCGGCTGGTCTCCCTCCATCATGTATGCACTGGCTTCACACATAATCGTATCTATCCTTCTATATTTGATTTCAGCCGGGCAAAAACCGGCTTTAAATGAATTTCGATCAACTCGTCGATTAAATGGGGCAGCGGAATCGACGCGGTTCCAATGATCTCGGCATTTTCCTGGGATAATGGAATCAAAAATTTTTTGGCCGGCGCCGATGATACGGCTTCTGCCATCCGCGGCGTCACTTCGCCCATCATGGCGTTGGCCATAATAATGCCCACCGGTCCGATGATCAGATCCACCTGCTTGACCGTCTGGGCAATGGCGTTTTCCCCGGATGCCCCCCGATTGGCCCTCGCCTTTAGCATCTGGGCGGTGGCGATGGCGTTGGTACCCAAGGCGATGATTTCCACCTGTTCTTCAAAAATATCTCCCAGCCGCTTGATAACGGTCGCCCCGATACCGCCGCCCTGACCGTCAATAATGCAGATTCTGATCATAGTCCCCGCTCTGCTTCAATTAAACCCCAACCTAGACTGAGCGTTTCAAATTTTTAAACTTTATCCGCTTCCTCGTATCTGCAGCAAACTTGAAAATCGCTCAGTTTAGGCCCAAATACAAATATTGATGGCTTCGTAAAAGTCCGATACCTGTGTCAGGCTCACATTTTAATCCCCAAAATACTTCGCGTAAAATTTTCGCATTCCTGGTTTTCGTTCGCGCAATATTGACAGTCTCGTAAAAAGTCGATTTTGGGATGGCAAAGTAAAAAGTTCAAGATCAAGGCGCGCAAATTCCGAGGAATGCAGAGTACTTAGCTGTACGTGAAATTCCGAGGAATGCAGCGCAACACAGATATTGGACTTTTTACGAAGCCATCAATATTAAAATATGAATAGTTTACTAAATTTCAAGGGCTAAGAACAGATGGCGTTACAGCTTATCGATTTTCCGCCGGTGCCTCCGCTTCTGTTTGGGCGGTTTTTTGCTTGGCCCTTTTTTCCGGGTATCGAGGCTGCCCCCCGCCTCGGTTTCCGACTCCGGGGACGCTCCCTTCACATCCATGTATTCAGCCATCTCCAGCTTTTGCTCAAACTCCCGGGCCCCAATGGCGGCCGCCCCCTGAGACTCCGAAAATCCTGCCACTTCCCGATCCGAACTGACAACCGTGGCCTTCTGCCTCTCCCTTCTAACCATCCGCTTGATCACGTCGTCGGCCGTCTCCCCGTGACGGGAGAACCGGACATTAATCCCCTTTTCCCGCTCTGAGCGATTAAACACCGAATATTGCGCCGCACCGTCAAATACCACCGTTATCTGATGCCCTTTAAGCCGTTTATATACAGCCAGCCTGTCAAGAAGCGTCTGCCGGCCGAGCTCCAGATCCTTTTGATCGATCGGTCCCATCACATGAGAGCGTCGAATCAGGTTATATCCGTCAACAATGATATGAAGCGCCATAGATTACTCTGTCTTCAAAAGGTTCAGAAGCCGGTCCAGATCCTCATTGCTATAGAATTCAATTTCGACCCGCCCCTTCTGACCCTTCCGGCGGATCTGAACCTTTGTGCCGAAATGATGCGACAGGTCCTCCTCGAGACTTGAAAAATAGATATCTTCCGGCCGCTTGGAGGGCTCCTGCCGGGGCTGCGACTGGGCATTCAACCGATGAATCAGCCGCTCGGTCTCTCTTACGGAGAGCTCTTTTGATAAGACAAGCTGAAACGCCTTTCTTTGAATTTCGGGCGTTTGCGCACCAAGAAGCGAACGGGCGTGGCCCATGGATAGCTTTGCGTTTTTGATGGCGGCTTTAATCTCATCGGGCAGGTGATTGATGCGTAAAAAATTGGCTACTGCCGAGCGGCTTTTGCCAACCCGTTCGGCGATGTTTTCCTGGGTCAGCTCAAATTCGGTCATCAGACGCTGATAGGCTTCGGCCTCTTCCATTGGGTTTAGATTTTCCCGCTGGATGTTTTCAATAATCGAGATCTCGATGAGCTCCGCATTGGTAATATCTTTCAGAACCACCGGAACACTGTAAATTCCCGCCATACGTGCTGCCCGCAGTCGCCGTTCCCCCGCGATCAACTCGTATCCGTCCTTTGACTCCCTCACGAGAAGCGGCTGCAAAACCCCCTGGGTTTTAATGGACTCGGCCAGCTCGGCCATCTCATTTTCAGAAAATTCCCGTCGCGGCTGGTATGGGTTCGGATGAATGCGGTCTACCTCGCATTCAAAATAGTTGACAGCCGGCTTGTCATCGGCATCCCCAAGGTCCGGGAAAAGGGCGTCCAGGCCTTTGCCCAGCCCGCTCCGCCGGGTTTTTTTTCGTTTGCTGCTGCTCTCCTCCGCCTGTGTTTTTTCTTTCGGCATTATCAATCCATTCCTATAATGATTATTTGCCGCCCTTATGACCATTCATAATCTCTGCGGCCAGTTCCTTATAGCTTGTTGAACCGGGAGAGGATGGATCATAAAAAAGAATCGGCTTCCCGTAGCTCGGCGCCTCGCCAAGCCTTACCGTTCTTGGGATACGGGTTTTAAATACCATATCCTTGAAATAGGCCTCCGCATTTTCGGCCACCTGACCGGCCAGGTTGGTCCGCCGGTCAAACATGGTCAAAAGGATGCCCTCAATTTTTAGCGGCGGATTCATCCGCTGCTTGATCCGTTTGACAGTCTGCAGCAGCTGGCCGAGCCCTTCCAAAGCATAGAACTCACTTTGAAGGGGAATTAATACCGAATCAGCGGCGACCATGGCGTTTAATGTCAAAAGACTCAAAGACGGCGGACAATCCAGGATAATATAGTCATATCCATCCACACAGCGTGACAAAAACGAACGCAGCACCTTTTCCCTGTGGTCATCGGCCATCATTTCGACCTCAAACCCGATCAACTCAACCCGGGAAGGAATCATGGCCAGACCGGTGACTTGGGTATCCACGATAATATCTAGGGCCTCCGCCTGCCCGATCATCCCATGGTAAAGGTTACGCTCGATGGCGGCTTTGTCTATTCCCAGGCCGGTCGTGGCATTGGCCTGCGGGTCGCAGTCAACCAGCAGCGTTTTCCCCCCTGAAACCGCCAATGCGGCGGATAGATTGATTGCGGTCGTTGTTTTTCCGACACCACCTTTTTGATTTGCGATACAAATAATATGTGTCATAATAAAAATTTTTTTAGCATAAAAAATGCCGTTTGAAAAGCTGATACAGCTGAGATATTATATAAGGGTTACAGGTTTTATCCGCCTGTTGCCTACAACTGATATGCTGAGATTAAATGATAAATTTTCGTAAAACAATAGCGCTTTGCATCACCCTCACATGGCTGTTCACCCTCTTGACTCCCGACGGGCTTTCCGCCATTACCATCCAGGAAGAGAAGAAACTGGCTGACGAATTCCTCCGGGTCGTGCACAATCAATATAAAATTATTGAAGATCCGGCTATCGCCGACTATATTAACCGCGTCGGCCAGCGGATCGTCTCGGAGCTGCCCCAACAGCCGTTTACCTATCATTTCTATGTCATCGAGAAGGACGCCTATAACGCCTTTGCTTCGCCGGCCGGCCATATTTTTGTGTTCAGCGGCCTGTTCGCGGCGCTTGACCATGAAGGCGAGCTTGCCGCCCTTTTGGCGCATGAAATCGCCCATGCCGCCTGCCGACACATTTCCGAAATGATTGAATCCTCGAAAAAAACCAGCCTGGGAACGCTGGCGGGCATAGCCGCCGGTATTCTTGTCGGCCTGGGCGGCGCCTCAACGCTCGGCAGCGCCATTGGCATCGGCTCCATGGCGGCCGGAGAATCCGCGACGCTTGCCTATACCCGCGAGAAAGAGATGCAGGCCGATCAGCTTGGCCGCGAGTATCTGGTAAAAGCAGGCTATGATCTCCACAGCATGCTTTCCCTGCTGGAGACCATCCGGTCCCAGGAATGGTTTGGCACCGATCAGGTACCGACCTATCTTCGGACCCATCCCGCCACAGAGGACCGGCTGACCTATCTGGCCAATACCCTGTCAAACAAACCCGCTCCGCCGCCCACTGACACATACGGGTTTAAACGGGCACATACACGCGTTATCGCCTTACACGAAAATCCGCAAAAGGCACAGAAACAGTTTCGACAGTCCCTGGACGCCCATCCAAACAGCCCCATGCGCCATTACGGCTTCGGGCTCGCCCTGGAGAAAAACGGCAATCCGAAGGCCGCGGTCAAACACCTGGAAATCGCCTTCAACGCCCATCCCAACGACCCCTATATAACAGAAGACCTGGGCAGAATTTATTTCCTGAACGGCAAATATGAAAAAGCCTCGGATATACTGCAAACCTTTTCCCGGCAGTCGAAAAGCGGTCCGGAGGGGCTTTTCTATCTGGGCCGGAGCCAACTCGCCCTCGGCCGGTTATCGACCGCCACAAAAACATTTAACCGTCTTGTTGAGGCCTACCCGGACTATCTCCCGGCGTTTTATTTCCTGGGAAAAAGCTATTCCGAGCAGAATCAGCCGGGCCGTGCCCATTACAACCTCGGGTTATACCATTTGGGCAAACATGACAGAGAAAACGCCGCCTTTCATTTCAGACAGGCATTGAAAAGTATCACCGACGCCGAAGAAGTCGAAAAGATCAAGATGCTTCTGGAAAAGCTCTAATCCGTCGCCCCACCGTTTGGCTACACTTTGTCAAAGTGGGAGAACTTCATGGTAAAATTGCCGCGGCCCTGGGATGCTGAACGAAGGGCCGTGGAATAGCCGAACATCTTCGACAACGGGACGCTGGCGGAAATGACCTGGATCTCCCCCTTGGCCGAAATCGATTCGATTTTACCGCCTCTGGCATTTAAGTCACCGATCACTTCCCCCATAAAGTCTTCCGGCACAAACACTTCAGTATCCATAATCGGCTCAAGCAGATAGGGATCTCCCTCCCGAAACGCCTCCCGGCAGGCCATGGTCGCACACACCTTGTAGGCCAGTTCAGAGGACAGGTTTTCTTTGTAGCTGCCCCCGATTAGCACAACCTCGACATCCACCACTGGATATCCCATCAGTTCACCGTATTCCATGGCGTCATTAACGCCTTGGGTTACAGCGGGAATATAGATATCCGGAATCTTATCATCGGCGACCTCCGTCCGGAAACTTGTGCCGCTGCCGCGGGAAAGCGGGTTCACTCTTATCTCCACCTCCGCATAATGGCGGCTTCCCGCAATTTCCCGATCGAACTCAGCCGAACCGGTCGCCTGCCGGGCCAGAGTTTCCCGGTAAACCACCTGAGGCTTGCCCACGTTGACGCTGGTTCCGTATTCCCGCTTCATCCGGCTGATAATGATATCCAGATGGAGCTCCCCCATACCGGATAGTATGGTCTGGCCGGTATCCTCATCCTCCTTGACATGAAGGGTAGGATCCTCATCCATGAGCTTGGCCAGCGTATGTTCGAGTTTTTCCTGGTCGTCATGGGTTTTGGGCTCCACAGATACCGAGATAACCGGCTTATAATACTCGATGGCCTCCAGCAGAACGGGGGCGTCCGCCTGGCAGAGGCTCTGGCCGGTGCCCGAATCCTTCAGGCCCATAACGCCGACGATGCTTCCCGGCCCGGCCTCATCCAGGCGCTCGCGCTTGTTGGCGTGCATCCTCAAAATGCGGGAAATTTTTTCCTTCCGTTTCAGCGTGGGGTTGTAGACCTCACCGCCCGCCTTCAAATGGCCGCTATATATGCGGACAAATGAAAGCTTCCGGCCTTCAAACATAAAAACCTTGAAAATCAACGCCACAAGGGGGACCCTATCTTTGGCAGTAAACGACAGGATCTCCTCCGTATCCGGATGGACGCCTTCAATGGGCGGGGCCTCAACGGGGCTCGGCAGGTAGTTGATCACCGCATCCAAAAGCGGCTGTATGCCCTTGTTGCGCAATGCGGCTCCGCATAAAACCGGGACCAGTGAAAGATTCAGGGTGCCGCGACGAATGGCTGCCATCAAATCCTTGGTTGAAATGGGGCGCTCCTCTAGAAACGCTTCCATAAGCGAGTCGTCGGTCTCAGCCACCTTTTCGATCAGTTTCTCCCTATACGCCTTGGCCTGTTCAAGAAGCTCCGGATCGATATTCGTGGTATGGATCGGGGTATCGGGATCGTTGGTTTCCCATACGATCTGCTGCATATCCAACAGATCGATCACCCCCCGGAAGTTGTCCTCGCTGCCTATTGGAAGCTGAAGAAGAAGCGGATTGGCGTTTAACCGCTCCTGAATCATCTCTACCACCCGAAAGAAGTCCGCGCCGACGCGATCCATTTTATTGATAAAGGCGATCTTCGGGACCAGATACTTATCCGCCTGGTGCCATACGGTCTCGGACTGGGGCTCCACCCCGCCCACTGCGCAAAATACGCCGACCGCACCATCCAATACCCGAAGCGAGCGCTCCACCTCAATGGTGAAATCCACATGCCCCGGCGTATCAATAATCTGAATCTCACAATCCTTCCATTGACAGGCGGTTACCGCCGAGGTAATGGTTATACCGCGCTCCTGCTCATCGGGCATCCAATCCATCACCGCCTCCCCGTTATGGACTTCTCCGATTTTATGGGAACGGCCGCTGTAGAACAGCACCCGCTCGGTGACGGTCGTTTTTCCCGCGTCAATATGCGCGATAATTCCGATATTTCTGATTTTATCGATTTTTTGGGTTTTCTTCATCGGACCAACAACATATCTGCTTTTAGTGGGTATCGAATATCGATGTGCCCGGCCAGGGTATCGCCCCCTTCTCCGTCGACGAGCAGCTTTACCCGGTCTACGGCCGAGACATTCAACACCAGTGTATTGACGATCGAATAAACCGTCATCAGTTCCGTCCGGACCCCGCCCGGATGATCATTTGACACCGCCCCCGTCATATCGACATATGCGATACGATCCGGAGTCACATAAACGGCACGCAGTTTTGCGGATTCCGGAATCGTGCGGGTCAGGTCGGCGGCCGGGCCGTCTATGAGCTCTTTGATAATCCGGCGGCAATAGGCCCGGGTATTTTCCATAGCCCGAATGTTTCGGGCTTCGCTGACGAGGTAGCTGTTCGTTTTATCGACAAAGTATAAATATACCGGATATTCCGAATTCCCCGGCTCCGGCAGGATCCGTCCGATTCCCTGGCTGGCCGTACCATGACCGCTTTGACAGAGCCCGTTGCCGGATACACAGCAGACGAGGGCCGGAACCAACAATAAAACCGCGCACAGCCCCCCCAGCGACAGACGGCCTATATATTTTGACAGATTTGATATCATATCTTTTTAACCGGATCCTCTATATAGGCACAGCCTAAAGTTGATGGCTTCGTAAAAAGTCCAATATCTGTGTTGCGCTTCCATCCCTCGGAATTTCACGTACAGCTAAGTACGCTGCATTCCTCGGGATTTTGCGCGCCTTGATCTTGAACTTTTTACTTTGCCATCTCTAAACTGACTTTTTACGAGACTGTCAAAGTTGTGATAATTTATGTCAGTATGGCTATGCCTGTCAATTACATAAACACTATGGAGGCAAATTAATGGCCTTTCGTTTATGGGTATATACCCATAACCATTGCCAATTAATCAAAATCCGGCTTATCCAACGGATAATCTAAAAATTTTCCCTTAACTTTGCTTGACTTTATCAGATTATTCATGTCATAAATTTAATCTTTTTGTATTTTTATTTTTTATTATGAAGAAATTGTATTCATTCAGGAGGGTTGCCTCATGATCGTTGCCAAACGTAAGCCGTTTGAAGAAATCAAAGAATTGATTGAGGGATACAAAAAAGTCCTTGTGGTGGGCTGCGGCACCTGTGTCGCGGTATGCCTGGCCGGCGGGGAAAAGGAAGTCGGAATATTGGCTGACGAGCTCAGACTGAGCCAAAAATCTGAAAAAGAGCCTGCGGAATTCGGCGAGGCGACTGTACAGCGCCAGTGCGACCGGGAGTTTTTGAGCGAACTCGACGATATCGTACCGCAATACGAGGCGCTGCTGTCAATGGCCTGCGGCGCCGGGATTCAGTTTCTGGCCGAACGGTTTCCGGACACCCCTGTATTTCCCGCCGTAAATACCACGTTTATCGGCGTCAACCAGGATGTGGGCTGGTACGAAGAGCGATGCAAAGCCTGCGGCAACTGCGTGCTCGGCATGACCGCCGGTATCTGTCCGGTTACCATGTGCGCCAAAAGCCTGCTTAACGGCCCCTGCGGCGGGACCAATGGATCCAGCTGCGAGGTCGACCCCAATCAGCCCTGTGCCTGGCATATGATATACGAACGTCTGGCCAGACAAGGACGGCTCGATAAGATTATCGAAATCTGTCCGGCAAACGACTGGCGGAACCAAAAACCCCAGACATTGATTCAACCGGGTTACGAAGAGCGCTACGAATCGGAAAAATAGCGCACAGAAAAAAGACAGACTCAGGAAAAAGGATATAGCCATGAAATCTGGAAGTAAACTGGAAAAAATATTAAGTGCCGGACATTTTGCGTTTACCGGAGAGCTTGGCCCCCCGCGGGGGGCAAACCTGGAGGCCATCCAGAAAAAAGCCGAACCGCTCAAGGGCGTAGTGGATTCGGTCAACATTACGGACAACCAGACGGCCGTCGTCCGAATGTCAAGCTGGGGCGCCAGCCTCCTTGCGATCCAGCAGGGACTGGAGCCGAACTACCAGATGGTTTGCCGGGACAGAAACCGGTTGGCCATGCAAGCGGACGTCCTGGGGGCTTACGCATTGGGTATCCGGAATATTCTCTGCCTGTCCGGCGACCACCAGCAGTTTGGCGACCATCCCCAGTGTAAGGGGGTTTTTGATATTGACTCCATGCAGCTGATTCAGGCCGTCAAAGGCATGCGGGACGGAAAATTTATCAACGGCCAGGAGGTCGACGAGCCGCCGCGCATGTTCATCGGCGCCGCCGCCAACCCGTTTGCCGAGCCATTTGAATGGCGCGTCTACCGGCTGGCCAAAAAGATCAATGCGGGCGCGGATTTCATCCAGACCCAGTGCATCTATAATATGGAGAAAATGCGTGAATGGGTCAAGCGGGCAAGGGACATGGGACTGACCGAAAAAGTCTACATTCTGGCCGGTATCACCCCCATGAAAAGCCTTGGTATGGCAAGGTACATGAAAAGCAAGGTTCCCGGCATGGATGTTCCGGATGAAGTGATCAACCGCTTAAAAGGCGTTGAGAAGAAAAAGCAGGGGAAAGAAGGTATTGCCATGGCCTGCGAGCAAATCCAGGAATTCAAGGAGATGAAGGGAATTTCCGGCATTCACCTCATGGCCATCGAATGGGAGCATCGGGTTCCGGAAATCGCCGAACAGGCGGGCATGTTACCGAGACCCGAAGTATAAACGGCAACCGATTATACCTGGGACGCGGGACGCGATAGATGGGATAAACATCCTATCCGCACGTCAGCCACCAGGACAAAAAGGAGAATTCGATAAGAAATGGAAGAAAAACAAGTCATGATAATGGGCGGCGGAATCGCCGGATTGACAGCGGCCAGAGATTTGGCCGAATTCGGGGTCAACGTCCATTTGATAGAAAAGTCGAGCTTTATGGGCGGCTATGCCATCGGGTATACCTGTAAAGCGAGCACTGAATGTCTCCAATGCGGCGCCTGTTCCGTTGAGAAAACCCTGAAAGAGGCCACTGAAACCCCAAACATCGAGTTCCATCTCTCAACAACGGTTGAGGCCGTTTCCTCAGAAAACAACAAGTTTTCGGCAAAACTCAAAAAAGGGCCATTTTTCATCGATCCGGAAAGATGCAACAATTGCGGCCTCTGTTACGAAAAATCACCGGAGAAGGGGGCCGTATTACGCGGCTATTCAAAAAACAACCATCCTTTATACGCCATTACGGCTGAAGGCATCCAAAGCCATCGGGACTTCTTCGCTTCCGTCTGTCCCGAAGGGGCGATCTCTGTCGATGCCAAGGCGACTTCCGAAACCCTTGGCGTGGACGCCCTGATTGTGGCCACCGGTTTTGAACCGTTTGATCCGAACCAGAAACCCACCTATCGGTACGCCGAACATGCCAATGTAATCACCGGCCTGGACATGGAGCGGATTAAACGGACGCATGGCGCCCTGGTAAGACCCTCGGACGGGCAGCCGCCTGAAAAAATAGCCTTTATCCAGTGCGTCGGCAGCCGCGATGAACGACTGGGCCACCTCTGGTGCTCCCGGGTATGCTGTCCGTACGCGCTCCGATCCGCCCAATCGATAAAGACCCAATCCCCGGAAATGGATATCACGATTTTTTATATGGATATTCAGAATATCGGCAAGAATTTTCCGGAATTTTACCAAACCTGTAAGTCTGATTTCAGGTTTATCCGCAGCATACCGGTGGATATCTTCGGCGAAGACAATGATCGGCTGAGCCTCAGGCGCTTCGATGAAACCGAGGGTACCACGGTAATGGAAACGTTCGACCTCGTGGTGCTCTCTATCGGCATTATGCCGAATTCGGAGAATCCTGCCATTTCAAAACTTCTTGGCATCGAGTTGGACCAGGACGGATTTATCGACCATAACGACGCGCTTAACCAAACATTAACTTCACAGAACGGCATTTTTGTCGCCGGCACCGCCAGCGGTCCGAATAGCATCCCGGGCTCTATGGCACAGGCCGGCCATGCTGCCGGTGAAGTCCTGAAATATCTGGGGGTGACCCAATGACAACAGCAAAAAATACCCGTGAAATGGAAAAAATAGAAATTGCAACGGATGTGCTGGTCATCGGCGGGGGATATACAGGGCTGAAAGCAGCCGATTCGATTGCCGAGACCGGGTATCGCGTTATTCTGGCAGACCAGAAGGACGCCGGCACGCCGGGCCAGTCTTCTCTATTCGGCCTTCAACCGGATTTTCAAAATTCCCTGGATGGCCTGAAAGATGCTGTCAAGGCGAACAGCCGCGTCGAATTTCTGCCGGAAGCCCGTATAAAAACGGCGGCCGGAGTTCCCGGCGACTTTACCATCCGGCTGACGAGCGACGGTACGGAGATTGAGAAAAAGGTCGGTGCGATAGTCGTGGCGACAGATATCGTATCCACCCCGCTGAACCATATTTACGGTCTGGATCTTTCCGACAGGGTAATCTCCTTGTCCGATTTTGAGGAGAAACTCTCTTCTGCCGACTTCAAGAAAAAATTGGACAAAGACAAACAAACCGTCGCCTTCCTTGCGGGATTCGCCCAGGACGGCAACCCGCTCTTGATGAAGCGGATTTTGGACAGCGTGCTTGCCGTTGAGGAAGCCGGCAAGAACGCCACGGCTTATGTCTACATCAATGATATCAAGGTGGCCGGCGACAATCTGGAACGCCTCTACAAGGCCGGCCGGGATGCGGGGGCCATCTACTTCAAATCGACTCAACCCCCGGAGATCAAACAGCAAAACGACGGGCCGGCGATCCTACTCCATGATCCGGTGATCCGCTCCGATATTGAAGCCGAACCGGATTACCTCGTTATTGAAGAGGCCATGACCCCTGGCCAGGTAAACTCCGAACTGGCCGACATACTTCGCATCGATCTCGGGCCCATGGGGTTCCTTCAAACGGACAACGTCCACCGCTTTCCGGTTCACTCGAATCGCGAGGGCATCTATGTGATCGGCTCCACCCGTGATATACAAGACCTTTCCGATACTTGGACGGATGTGGAAAACGCCGTCCTTGATATCAAACAGCTATTGGGCGACGGGACCAAAGAAGTCCCGAAGTTTTGCGCCGTGGTGGACCGGGAAAAATGCGTCACCTGCCTGACCTGCTACCGGTGCTGCCCTCACGGGGCGATTTACTGGGATGACAAGGCGGTTATCTCGCCGGTTGCCTGCCAAGCCTGCGGTATTTGCGCCAGTGAGTGCCCGCAGGAGGCTATCCAGGTTACCGGATATTCGGATGATGAGCTGCTTGAGCAAATCCGAACCGAAATTTCGGGCATCAAAAACGGCGATCCCAAAATCCTTGCCTTCTGCTGTGAAAACTCCGCCCTTGAAGCCGGTCGGACGGCCGATCTGTTTCACTACAATCTGCCCAAGGGGCTGCGTCTGATTCGGGTCCCCTGTGCCGGTAAAGTGGATATCCACTATGTTTTGTCAGCCTTCATCGAAGGCGCCGACGGGGTATTGGTCATGGCCTGCCACCCCGGCAACTGCAAATCCGAAACCGGCACCACGTTTGCCCGGTGGCGGATCAACAACGCCTATCAAATGCTCGAGGAAACCGGAATCGATAAGAACCGGCTTGAATTTGTGACGCTGGCATCGAATATGGCCCCCGATTTTGCTAAAATTGCTGTTGAAATGGAAAAACGGATTGGTTAGAGTAAACTTTAATGTCTGCAAGCATATGATTAAAGAATAATCATCTATTGCGCTGGCCCTGCGGATTCTTGAATAACAGGTCAGCCGGATCTATAGAATAATTGGAGGATAAACCATATGGGAGAGGCTGCAATTAAACTCGGCGGGAAAAAAGAAAGCACCTTTATGGATAAGGTAAAGGAGATTCTGCCGGACGGCGGGAATCTAAACCTTTGCCTGACGTGCGGCGCATGCTCCTCGGGCTGTCCGGCCACCGGACTGGAGGGTATGGATCCGCGAAAATTTCTTCGCATGGCGGCATTGGGGTTGGATGAAGAGATCACCTCGACCCCCTGGGTGTGGCACTGCACCATGTGCCAGCGCTGCATTTATGTCTGCCCGATGAAAATCGATATTCCCCGGCTGGTCTATTACGCACGGCAAAGCTGGCCAAGGGAGGAACGACCAAAGGGGCTTATCAATAGCTGTGATATGGCCCTCAGAAATGACTCTTGCAGCGCCATGGGGGCATCACCGGATGATTTTTCATTTGTGGTCGAGGATCTTCTGGATGAATACCGGGAGGCCCAACCGGAATTCAAGGATATGGATGCGCCTATTGACAAAGAGGGGGCAGAATTTTTTCTGAACCAGAATTCCAGAGAGCCCGTTACCGAGCCGGATGAAATGGTCCCCCTGTGGAAAATTCTTCACAGCGCCGGCATTAACTGGACCTATGGCAGCAAGGGCTGGGGAGGCGAGAACTACTGCATGTTCCTCGCCGATGACGAAGCCTGGAAAAATACCGTCGCCATGTCAATCAATCAGGCGAAATCGTTGGGGTGTAAAACATACCTCAACACCGAATGAGGGCACGTCACCTACGCAGTCCTGGAAGGAGTGCGAAAATTCGGTATTGACACTGACGATCTTGAAATTGCATCCATCTATCAATACTATGCCAAATGGATCCGGGAGGGTCGGCTCGTGGTCAACTCGGATTGGAATAAGGAGCGCAGGATCAAATTTACGGTTCAGGACCCCTGCCAGATTATCCGAAAAAGCTACGGCGACCCCGTCGCAGACGATCTCCGGTTCGTGGTCAAATCCATTGTCGGGGAAGAAAATTTTATTGACATGACGCCCAACAAGTCCAACAACTTCTGCTGCGGCGGCGGCGGCGGTACCCTGCAGGCCGGCTACCATGAGCAGCGCCGGGAATTCGGCAGGATTAAGCATGAGCAGATCGTGGCAACCGATGCCGATTACTGCATTACCGCCTGCCATAACTGCCATGCGCAGGTTCATGATCTCTCGGAGTTTTATGAGGCCAAATACCACGCTGTACACTTGTGGACGCTTATGGCCCTATCCATGGGAATACTTGGGCCCAATGAGCGGGAGTATCTCGGCGAGGATCTTCAGGAGGTCAATGTCTTTCATCCCGAACAGGCTGAGATGATGTAGGCTTTTGTGTCTACCCATATAAATAAAGCTACCTAGTGTCCGTCCATAAGTTAGAAGGGCAGCGTCCGCAGACGCTGCCCTTTTTTATTTTTTAATGGCCGTCAAATCGCGGTCTCGTAAAAACCGCAATTGACCTGAAAAAAACGAAAAAAGCCGAATGGGCCCATGAGATCTTGCGATTCCGACAAACCAAAAAAATGGCCGCTGCCGCTTAGATGGGGGCAAAAATTACTCCTTGGCCTCTGCCTCCTATACCTGTCCGTTTATATCCCCATTTTCGGTGTCCTCTATTTTCCGTTCTGGTATGAAATCAACTGCCACTGGCATGACCGGTGTGAACGGTTCGGCGACGAAAAAGCCGTCGAGCGGATCCATGAGCTGGTGGCCTACATGCGTCACGCCGGCGAGCTGTCGGGCTCGGACTGGACATTAAAGGAGAGACGGCATCTTGAAGAGGTCAGGCGCATTTTTGATCATCTTTTCTTTGCAGTCATTGTGGCAGGCGGCTTGTTGATTCTTTTATTCCGCGCAAAAACCGTTCGCCGGGCAGGCATCGGAAATATCATTTTATTGCTCTGCCTTTGCGGGATCCTGCCTTTCTTCGGCTACTTTTGGCGCGATATCTTTCACGAGCTGCTGTTTGGCAATGCCTTGTGGAAAAATAGCCCCCATGATGTCTCCTATTACATCATGCCGCGGGTGTTTTTCAAACATACCATGATGCTTGTCATCGGCATGGCCATATTTATCAATGGCAGCCTTTTTCTTGGCGCCGGCCGGCTCGCCAAAAAATAAGCGAAATGACTTGGCAGAGGAGCGGGCCAGCTCCCCCCCGCCTCACGCCGGGCGCGTGACCACATTCCCAGAGGGCTGGCTGGCGATATGGATGGTTTGGGTGGGAAAGGCAAAGCCGAGCCCCTCTTTTTCAAATGCCTCGAAAATCCCCAGGTTGATCTTTTCCTGGATATCCATATAAACCGTATAATCGGGGCTCAGCACGTAATACACGACTTCGAAATTCAATGAAAAATCACCGAATTCCTTAAAATGGGCCCGATCAAACCGGGCCTGCTCGACCTTTTCGATAACCCCGCGCACTATCCCCGGAACCTTTTTAAGCTTTTCAGACGGGGTTTCATAAAGCACCCCGAAAGAAAAGACGACACGGCGCTCCCAGAAATGCGCATAATTGTGTATTCGGCTCGAAAGCAGGTCATTGTTGCCAAATACCAGCATCTCACCGCTCAGACTGCGCAGGCGGGTCGTTTTCAGTCCAATTCTCTCAACCGTTCCCAACTGTTCGCCCACAATAATAAAATGACCGACTTCAAACGGCCGGTCCAAAAGAATCGACAGGGAGGCAAACAGATCGCTCAGTATACTCTGCGTGGCAAGCCCGATCGCGATGCCGCCAACACCAAGGCTGGCAATCAGGGTGGTGACGTTTACCCCCACATTTTCCAAAATGACGAGCAGGACAAACGACCACAACACGAAACGGCCGAACAGACTCATCACCCTCACCCCGGAACTTGTGGCGGGATCCTCTACCTTTCGGCCCACATACTGCTTAAGCCCGATGTAGATGAGGCTGTGCCCCCATAGGCCCACTTGAATCACCACCGCTATGAAGGCGACCGATTCAATGAGCGTCTTTATCTTCAAGGGAAGCGCCAGCCAAAAGCAGGCCAAATACAGGGCCACAAAAAACAGCACGATGCGCTTGGTCCGCCGAAATATTTCTGCCAGCCCTTCGGCTAAGCCGCCCTTAATAAACATCCGGCCGGCTTCGAATCGTCTGACCAGCCAGCGTTTCACCAGGTTGAAAAAAAGGTTTAAAATAATCAGGACGGCCAGCGCCGTCCCCCACTGCCCCACCGAATTGCCTAAGAACTGCCACCCCACAAACTCCATCATAAAACCACCCACTAAAAAGCTGTCCTATGCTTTGAATTTAAATAATTGGGCCCTGTTGATGTTAAAATATGTCAAATGCGATAAAAATACAAATCCCTTTTAAAGCCTTCAGCGAAAATTTAGACATTTAATATCGCCTTCACCCGCTCTGTAACCGCGTTTAAATCATGCGCATCGGGACGGCCGCGGATATCACCCATCCGGCCTTTCTCAGAGAAGGGGGCCATTTTTTCCGGCACATATTCACCCACGACATACCATTCATCCAGAATAAGAAAGCCGAGATGGTCGAAGAGCTGCGCCATATATTTCACCGCCGGCACCGCTTCGTTGATGCCGGTATGGACCCCGCCGTAGGTACAATAGACCACGGCTTTTTTATCCGGCCGCTTGGGCGAGCCGGGCTTTATCTCCCCGTCTTCCACATATTTGCGCCGCAGTTTTCCGAACAGATCCTGCATCGATTTGCCCGGCAGCCATTCATAGACACCGGAGCCCACAAATACCCAGTCATAATCAAGCACATCGACCGCTTCGGTATTTTTGCCGACAGATATGGAATCCACCCGATGGCCCAAGTTATCCAATGTATTATCAATTGTTTCTGCCACCTTCTGCGTGTTTCCCGTGGATGAATAGTATAAGTGAAGTATCCGCATCGCATCTTCTCCTTTCCCGAATATAATGATATAATTTAGAGATAAATATTTCCCGCTCAGCCGAACCATGTTACATAATAAAATATAATTTATTGATTTAACATGTCAAAAACATAGCACCGCCAAAACGACGTCTGTGGAAGCACCGGGGTTGCATAGGCAGCGACAAACGGGCACTATTATAGCAAAAGGATTCTTTAACGGCATAGAATGACTGTTCAAAATAAAGAAATCAGCGATATTTTCAGCCAGGTCGCCGATCTGATGGAGATCAAAGGGGAGAACCCATTTCGCGTCCGTGCCTACCGGGAGGCCGCCCGGCTCGTTGAAGGCATGAGCGAGCAAATGCATAAACGGGTCCAGGAGGAACAGGATCTCACCCAGTTCCGGGGCATCGGCAAGGACCTGGCCAAAAAAATAAAGGAGATCATAGACAACGGAAACCTGCAATATCTTGAAGAATTAAAGGCCGAACTGCCCGCATCCCTTTTGGACCTGCTGGCGATCCCGGCCTTGGGCCCCAAAAAGGTCTCGGCGATATACCATAAACTGGGGATCGCCACCATAGATGGGCTGAAAAACGCGGCTGAGGCCGGAAAAATCGCCAGCCTTGAGGGATTCGGGGCAAAGACCGAAAAAAATATTCTCGATTCCCTCGGACGGTTAAAAAAAGCCGCCGCAAAACGTATCCTCCTGGGCGATGCCAAGCCGGTCGCCGCATCCCTTGAAGCCCATATCAAGAGTCAAAAGGGCGTTAAGCGGGTGACGGTTGCCGGCAGCTTTCGGCGCGGGAAGGAAACCGTGGGCGATCTCGACATCCTGGTTACCTGCAGACGCGGCTATGAAAAAGGCCTTATGAAGGCATTCGTCGAATTCGAGGATGTCGCACGGATTGATGCCCATGGCCAAACCAAAAGCTCGGTCCACCTCCGATCCGGGCTTCAGGTGGATCTGCGGATTGTTCCTGAAGTGAGCTACGGGGCGGCGCTTCATTACTTCACCGGTTCGAAAGCCCATAACGTGGCGGTCCGCAAACTGGCCGTTGAAAGGGGATTAAAAATCAACGAGTACGGGGTGTACAGAAACGACGACCGGATCGCCGGAGAGACTGAAACGGCCGTGTATAAAGAGGCGGGACTGGCCTATATTGAGCCCGAACTCCGGGAAAACATGGGGGAAATCGAGGCCGCCCGAAACGGCGCCCTACCCCGCCTGATCAAGGCTTCAGACATTCGCGGCGACCTGCATCTGCATACGACCCGAAGCGACGGCAAAAACAGCCTGGAAGAGATGGCCGAGGCGGCCAAAAATCTTGGCTATGAGTACATCGCCATCACCGAGCATTCAAAGCAGGTGGCCATGGCCGGGGGATTGAATGAAAAGCAAGTCCGGGAACATATGGCCCAAATCGACAGAATAAATGAAAAAACTGATGGCATCACGCTTCTTAAAGGCATGGAGGTGGATATCCTTACAGACGGCACCCTGGACCTTTCAAACTCGGTTTTAAAGGAACTTGATTTAACCGTCTGCTCGGTGCATTACCAGCAGCGCCTTACCGGAGACAAACAGACGGAACGGATCATTCGGGCCATGGATAACCCTTATTGTAACATTCTCGGCCATCCAATGGCGCGGCTCCTTAACAAGCGCGACCCCATGGATATTGACCTGGATGCTATTATTGGAGCTGCCCGGGCGCGCGGCGTCATTATCGAATTAAACGGGCAGCCCGAGCGGCTGGATCTTCCGCATAGCTACTGCAAGACCGCCGCCGAACACGGCGTCAAACTCGCAATTTCAACTGACGCGCACAGCGCGGACAATCTTAGTTATATGCAAAACGGCGTCACTGAGGCCCGCCGCGGCTGGCTGACCAAAAAAGATGTGGTCAACACGCTGCCGTTGAAGGAGCTTTTAGCCGCACTGAAACGCCGTTAGGGATATAATTTAACACGATTTCAAGAAAGGAGGCGTTAAAATGCAGGTCAAGGCAAACACGTTTATCGTAACAGGCGCCGCATCCGGACTGGGAGAGGCAACCGTCCGGGCCCTGGTTGAGGAAGGCGGCAATGCCGCCATATTTGACCTGGCTGATGAAAATGGGGCGGCGCTGGCCAAAGAGCTGGGCGGTTCGACGATTTATTGCCATACGGATGTTTCGGATGAGGCCTCGGTTCAAGACGGCGTCCAGAAAACTCTGGATAGCTTCGGAGCCATTAATGGCGTGGTCAATTGCGCAGGCATCGGCATCCCGGCCAAGGTCGTCGGCAAAAAAGGCCCCATGCCCCTGGATAAATTCAACAAAACCATAGGGATCAACCTGGTGGGTACGTTCAATGTGATCCGGCTGGCCGCCGCCCACATGATCAACAATGACCCGAATGAAGAGGGGGAGCGGGGCATCGTCATAAACACGGCATCGGTCGCCGCCTACGAGGGTCAGGTAGGCCAGGTCGCCTATGCCGCATCCAAAGCAGGGATCGTCGGCATGACGCTTCCAATAGCCAGGGAATTCGCCGAACATGGCATCCGCGTGGTCACCATCGCCCCGGGGCTTTTCGATACGCCGATGTTCGCGGCGCTGTCTGAACAAGTCCGCAGTTCTCTGGAAAATCAGCTGCCATTCCCATCCCGCTTTGGGAAGCCATCTGAATTTGCGCAAATGGTCAAAGCCATCCTTGCCAACCCGGTCCTAAACGGCGAGACCATCCGGCTGGATTCGGCTATTCGCATGCAGGCCCGTTAAAAAAACCAGATTACCAAACGGTCGCGTTTGAAAAACTTGTCTTCAAGGAGATGAAACCATGAGAAAAGTTGCCATCGTGGGTACCGGGCACACAGACTTCGTGTCTGACGGCCCGAAAACGGAAGTCGAAATGTTTTGTGAGGCGGGTACCGAGGCCATGGAAGAGGCCTCGGTCACCCCCAAGGATATCCAGGCCCTTTATTGCGGCAATGTATTCGGCGATTTCGCCGAGGGTCAGGGAATGATCCAATCCTATATCGCCAATGAGCTGGGATGTCACCATATACCGGCGACCCGGTTCGAAGGCGCCTGTGCGTCAGCCACGCTCGCCATCCGGGACGCTTTCATATGGGTGGCCTCGGGTTTTTATGATGTGGTCCTGGTGGGCGGGACGGAAAAGGCGACGGCAATGGGTACGCCTCTGGCTACCCGCACCTTTGCCATGGGCAGCGACGGGAAATATGAGTTTCCGGCCGGAATTACCTTCCCGGGCTTTTTCGCCCTGCTGGCCAATCTTTATTCGGCCAAGTACGACGTGCCCATGGAACGGCTGCGGGAACAGATGTCAATGGTCTCCGTGCAGTCGCATTTTTATGGCACCAAAAACCCGCATGCCCAGTTCAAACACAAGGAAGTAACGGCTGAACAGGTTTCAAAAGGGTTTATGGTGGCCTCACCCCTGCGCCTGCTGGACTGCTGCCCATTCTCCGACGGCGCGGCCGCCCTTGTGGTGGCCTCTGAAGAAAAGGCCAAAAAAATGACCGATAAGCCCGTCTACATCACCGGCGTCGGCCAGGCCTCCTCCCCCCGGCTGAGCGCGCAAGCCCCATTTTTACCGCGGATACGGGCCCGCGAGGTTTCAGTAAAACAGGCCTATGACATGGCCGGGGTCGGCCCCCAGGATATCGACCTTTGCGAACTCCACGACTGCTTCAGCATCGCCAGCCTGATTGCGGCAGAGAACCTGGGCTTTGCTGAAAACGGCAAAGCCGGAGAGCTCTGGGAGAAAGGCGAGACAAAGATCGGAGGCAAAATTCCCATCAATATTTCCGGGGGCCTGAAGGCAAAAGGCCACCCGATCGGCGCCACCGGCGCCTCTCAGGCCTGTGAAGTGGCCCGCCAGTTAAGAGGGGATATGGCGAGCGAGGCAAGGCAGGTGGAAGGCGCCAAGATCGGATTGGTGGATACTTTAGGCGGTGACGGCATTATCAGCAACCTGGTTCTGCAGACCGTTGTCTAAATATGTGCCGCCCTTCAGCCTTTTTTGCAGAACCTGATTTGTTAAAGGCTTACTCTTAATCTTACTCTAACCTAAATTGAGCGTTTCAATTTTTTAAAAATTTAATTTTTATTTTATTTTCAGGATATTGAATTATTTTTTGATCAAAAAATTTGAAACCCTCCGGGATTTCCAATTTCACCGCATCTACTGCGTCAAATGATGTCTCGCATAGACAACTATCGCTCGACATCATTTTCCTTGTATCTGCGGTAAACTTGAAAATCGCTCAATTTAGGTCTAACAAAACGGTCAACTGGCTATGTCTAATTTCACAAAGTCTTCAATTGACTGCAACCCAGGAGGAGACCATGGAATACCAACTTTCTTTTAAAGATTACCATAAGGCGCTGATGAAAAACAAACTGATGGGCCTAAAATGCAAGGCCTGCGGCGCTATCACCTGCCCGCCGCAGATGAGCTGCAGAAATTGCACGGGCTTTGACCTTGAAGTGGTTGAGTTAACCGGTAAGGGAAAGATCACGACCTATACCACGATCTACGTTGCCCCGGAAGGCCGGGAAAACGAGGCCCCCTATATCATCGTGCTGGTTGAGCTCGAAGAAGGGCCCTGGATCATGGGGAACCTATACGATATGGACCCGGCGCGGGCTGATCTGGATCTCATCGGAAAGCCCGTAGAACTCGGTACCCGCATTTTTCCCGGGGATAAATATTCGGACGGCCCGGCCGCCCGGCCGGTATTTCGCTTTACGGACGGAAAATAAGGCACACGGTTCTCAGCTGTTTAACGAAGATTGCACTATCTATGTAGCGGAAGGCTTCAGCCTTCCAGTGGACGCGGTTTGATGCGGCGGCCGCTTTTGCAAATGGCAGGCTAAAGCCCACCGCTACATCGCATTTACCATTAACGGCCATGTTGTATAGACTTTCCAAACAATTTAACTATATATATTAATATTCCAGTATGTTGTTTTGCTGTCATTCCGAGGAACGAAGGTGACGAAAAATCTTGTTTGTTAAAGATTTCTCGCTGCCGCTCGAAATGAGAATTCTGAGGAAATTTTTACCCAGGCTTCTCCTCGTCCTGTTCCTGTATTTTCTGCTTTAACGCCTCGCCGAGCTCACCCTTTTTCTTCGGCCCCTCTCTTAATGTCAGGCGGATCTTTTTCTCCTCCGGCAACACCTCGGTAACGCGGGCTTCAATGGTTTGTCCCGGTTCAAACCGATCCAGCGGATCTTCACCTTTTTTAGAAGGAATCTCGGAGACATGCACCATCCCCTGAATCCCCTCCTCGATTTCCACAAACACGCCAAAATTCGTAACATTAATTACCTTGCCGGTTACGGTTGACCCCGGCAGATAAGTTTGGGCAATCTTTTCCCACGGATGCGGCGTAAGCTGTTTGATGCCCAGCCTGACGCGCTGGTTTTCCCTGTCAATATCCAAAATTTTGGTCTGAACGGTATCCCCCTTCTTGTAAAACTCGGCGGGCGTTTTTATCTCATCCGTCCAGGACATGTCGGAGACATGTACAAGCCCGTTAATGCCCTCCTCGATCGCAACAAAGATGCCGAAATCGGTCACCTTCTTAATCCTGCCTTCAATGACCGACCCCAGTGGAAAGCGCTCATGCAGGGTATCCCACGGATTGGACATCAGCTGTTTGATCCCTAAAGTGACCTTCATGGCGTTTTCGTCCACATCCAGCACTTTCACGCGAATCCGATCCCCTATCGTATAAAGTTTGGCGGGATGCTTCATCGGCGTCCAGCTCATATTGCTTATATGGACCAGCCCCACGATACCGTCCAGATCCACAAACAGGCCATAGTCGGTAATATTGTTGATGGTGCCTTCCAGCACATCGCCCTTGTGGATGCGCTTTAAAGCCGCCGCTTTTTCCCTCTCGTACGCCGCTTCCAAAAGCGCCCGCCGCGAGAGCACAATATTTTCATTTTTCCGGTCAAATTGGATGATTTTGAATTCATGTGCCGTATCCAGCCATTCATCAAAATTACTGATCCGCCTTACATCCAGCTGGGATGCCGGCAAAAAGGCGGCTACGCCGATATCCACGATAAAACCGCCCTTCTTTCTTGAAACGATCCTGCCGGTTACCGTTTCGCCGGCTTCATATTTTTCCGTCAGCCCATCCAGCAGCCTCACCTTTTCCACGTTTTGCCGGGACAACACCGGATAACCGTCCTCATCCTTACGGACCAGCACAACATTTACCCGATCCCCGATTTCCAGGGTGAACTTACCCTCTTCATCCGCAAACTCCTCTTTTGACACCTCGCCTTCCGTCTTGTAGCCGATGTCAATCAAAACCCTGTCATTATCAATATCAACGACCTGGCCTTCAATGATTTCACCGGGCTTAAACTCCTTGAATGTCTGCTCATAAACGGCCATCAGGTCTTCACCGCTCATATCGGAGAATTCGTCCAACCCCCTTTCCGGTGACTCATCGTCAGAGAAGCCATCGGTTTTCGTATTATGCTCGACATGGTCAATAATCATTGCCCTTACACCTCCAAAATAGATTGTTCGATCTCATCGGCCATCAAAAAAAGCATCCAGCCCATCAAGGAACAAGATGCTTTCTTATATCAACCCGTCTCACAGCCGTCTAATCGATTAAAAATATGAATCAGCGCATAACCCTCGTTGTCCCTCTATAGTTTGACCGATTATCTCAAGATTATAATATAAACTAACAACTAAATAACGGATTTCAATATGATCGGAAAAAAACAACCGTCTCGGCCCCATGAATCCCTGGCCTGCCTATCAAATTTTTAAAACGGCATAAAAAATTCAGACTCCCGGCCGTAGGGCTGAATCTGGGCATTCGGGTAGCGTTTTTTGAATACATGAATCATGGCGACATTTTCACTCATCACGGTAGCCGTAAAGGCCTTGTATTGATTTTCCTTGGCGATTTCCTCAAGCAGCTGCAGCAGATAGCTGCCGATGCCCATACTCTGAAAATCCTCCCGGACCAGGAATGCCACCTCCGCCCGGTCTGATTCATCTTCCCCGTAATAAGAGCCGATCGCGATAATTTCCTTGTATTTTCCCTTCTGAACGAGGCCCACGATGCTCATGTTCTTCCGGTAATCCACGGTAGCCCACTGCTTTTGGAGCATCTCGCGCTTGAAAACCTTTTTCTGATGGAAAAATCGATAGTAAATGCTCTGATCTTTCAGGGAATAGAAAAAATTCCGGACGGCAAACTCATCCGAGGACAAAAGGGGTCGGAATTCCACGGATTTGCCATTGGGAAGCTCCAGATAGGATTTGTAGTTCTCCAGGAATATCAGGTCCTGTCGGCTGGGAGGGACCTGATCCGGAAAAATATAGTGCTTTCTCTTGGCCTCGTTGATAAGCTTCTCCCGAAATCTCGGGTGGGCGATCTGGGTCAGCTCCATGACCCGCTGATAAATGCTTTTCCCGTGAAGCTCAGCGATACCGTATTCGGTGACTACGATATCGATGTCCCCCCGGGTAGTCGCGATCCCGGCCCCTTCGCTCAGGTGCGAGACGATCCGGGAGACCTCCCCGTTCTGGGCGGTGGAGGGCAGCGCAATAATAGAGAATCCGTTTTTGGACATCTTGCTTGCACGGATGAAGTCGACCTGGTCTCCGATCCCGCTGTAAAAAAGATAGCCTTTGGAGTCCGTACATATCTGTCCGGTCAGATCCACCTCCAGAGCCGAACTCAGTGAAATGAAGTTGTCGTTTTGGGCGATCACGTTGGGATCATTCACAAATTCGGATGCCCGGAAATAAAACATGGGGTTGTTATCCACATACTCGTAGAGTTCGCTCGACCCCATGCACAGGGAGGCCACAATCCGGTTGGGCAAAAGGGTCTTTTTGCGGTTGGTGATGACCTTCTGCTTCATCAGCGGCAACAGGCCGTAGGTAATGACCTGGGTGTGGATGCCCAGATCCTTCTTGCCGTTTAAATAGGGGAGTATCGCATCCGGCAGGTGGCCGAAGCCGACCTGAAGGGTGGCCCCGTCATCGACGAGCTGGATAACATAGTGCGCAATCCGCTCCACCAACTGTTGGTTTTTGGTGGCCGGAATAAACTCCACCAGCGCCTCGTCCTGGTAGACCAGATAATCGATTTCATCCACGTGAATATGGCTGTCCCCCCAGGTTGTAGGCATTCGGGGGTTAACCTGGGCGATAACGGTTTTGGCCATCCGCAACCCGGCAAGCGTAATATCCACAGAAATTCCCAGGCAGCAGAAACCGTATTCGTCCGGGGGGCTGACCTGGATCAGGGCCACATCCAGGTTGATCTGCTGGGAATAGAACAATTCGGGTATCTGGGACAGATAGGCCGGAAGATAGTCGATCTTTCCCTCAAACGCCGCCTGCCGCATATAGGGGCTGATAAAAAACAGCTTCAGGGAAAACCGGGACAGAAAATGGGCCTCGTTTACATAATTGGAAAGGGTGGCGGAGAGCATCTGGTAGATAACGATATCCTGAATGGAACGGTCCGTCACCATGGCCCTGATCAACGCCTGCGGCTCACCGCAGCCCGTACCGATAAAAACGCTTGAGCCGTTTTTGATCTCTTTGACCGCCTCGCCTGCTGTCAGGGCTTTCTCCGGATACCGGCTGGCAAGCTCCATGGCTGAGAATTCTCCAGCTTATAATTAAACGCAACAAATAATAGAAAATGATAACCGATAATTTGGGGTTTGGCAATTTTAGAAATCAAACTCTGAGGTTCTCGTAAAAAGCGGTTTATTCCGGTGGCGCGGTATTTTTGCAGAAAGGAAGCCCGACCTTGAAGTTCCTTGGAAACTATTTATACCATACAACAATGCTTGTACTTTTTGCCGCTGCCGCAGGGACAGGGGTCATTGCGGCCGACGTTCGCCCACATGGCCTCCTGGTGCTTCCGGCGGGCTTCCAGGGCCCTGGCCCGTATGTCCACGGGATGGGATTCAATATGCGCAAACAGCATCTTCCAGGCCCGGCAAAACAGGCTGGTCCCGTCTATGCGATGCCGGGGGCAGTCCGCCTGACAGAAATCCGCAAACCGGCACCTCCGGCATTCTTCCGGCCAGTCGGCCTTGGCCTCGGCAAAAGCCCTTCGTTCAGGCGAGTTCATCAGTGACTCGAAATTTTGCCGATGGATATTGCCCAGGCGATGCGGGGCATCCACATAGAAATCGCAGGGGTAAACGTCCCCGTTGTGCTCCACCACCAGGTAGGAATCGCATGCCGGCAGCCATTGGCAGGAGGCGCGCACGCCATCCATAAGGAAGAGGAGTAAATCCTCGAACAGGCGGATGGAAACATGGGGAAAGCCGTTTTCCAGCCACAGGTCGAAAAGCCGGATATAGAAACGGCCCAGGGCTTCGCCGGTAACCGCGCGTTCGGCCGGCCGGCCGGTGGCCGGATCCACGTCCGCGCAGGGGATAAACTGCAGATGGGTAAACCCCTGCTTTAAAAAAAAGGAATAAAGATCCGCCGGCCGATACACATTGTCCGGGGTTAGAAGCGTCAGGATGTTGAATGCCACGCCGCGCCGGCTCATGTTTTCGGCCGCATTCATTACCGCCGCAAACGAGCCGCGGCCCTGCCGGTCGATGCGGTGCCGGTCATGGATATCCGGCGGCCCGTCAAGGCTCAACCCCACTAAAATGTTATTATCCGCCAAAAATCCCGCCCAGTCGTCATCAATCAAAAGCCCGTTGGTCTGGATGGAGGTTTCCACCGACTGCCCGTCAGCCGCCAGGCGTTGCTGCAAATCGATGACCTTTCGAAAAAAATCCAGCCCCATGAGCGTCGGCTCACCGCCCTGCCAGCAAAACGAATTATTTGGGTGCCCCAGGGCCAATGCCTTTTGAATCATGGTTTCTGCGGTCGCCTTGGTCATCATGGGCCGGGAACCGGGATACAACGCTTCCGTCCGCTTATAAAAACAGTAGCTGCAATCCAGGTTGCAAAGGTAGGATGCAGGCTTAACAAGCAGATTCATTTGGTTTCCCTTTAAAAAAGCGCCTTGTAGCCCGCCTGATACAAGTAGAACCAGTGCTGGCCCATGGCCCAGAAGCAGAACACGTAGACCAGCGCCAGGCTCGCCAGAACGATAAATATCGGCCCGGCCGCATGGGCCTTTTCCCCCGGTTCCTTTCGCCGGACACGATAAACCGCCTCCCAAAAACCCATTTGGGCGGCGGTAAAAGCCAAAGCCCCCAGAAAAAGCGGGTTAAGGCCGTAATACAGGGATTCCGCTACGCTGAAATACGCCGTAACACGAATAATCTCCCAGATATTCCAGACCACCGGCGTGAGCAGGCACGCCATGATGCAGATTCGGGGCGCGGCCCCGCGGAACCGTCCCAACGGATAGATCACCGACGGGCCGAAGACGATGGATACGTTCAGCAGCAGGGCGAAAATGAATGCCGCGGGTTGATGGAGAGCCGGAGCCAGTTCCGGCCATGGCATGTTATAGAGGACCTTGGCCGCCGCCATCATCAACAGGACGGCAGCCCCCGCTATCCAGCACCCAAATTGGCGCCTTTTTGACCCTGCGACCGCCGTCATAAGCGTCCCTCCCGTTTAAGGGTTGCCAGCATATCCCGTAATCCGGTCAGTTCCCGGGCGTCTACCCGGTCCATCAGGTTTTTCCGCTGCCTCGGGTCCGCCTCAAGATCATACAGCTCGGGCGGGCACCGTCCCTGATATTCGATATAGATGCGGTCTTTTGTCCGGACCGCATCTATACCGGGAACGTTATATGGAAAATCTGAGAAGTATTCATAGAGCCAGGCCTCACGGCCGGGCGTTCCCGGGCTTTTCAGTATCGGCAAAATGCTTTGCCCCTCAATGGCGGGGCCGGGTTTTATGCCGGCAATTTCAAGCAGGGTCGGCGCCAGGTCGATATTCAGCACCATCTGGCCGGCCCGACGGCCCGGACCACGGATTAAACCCGGTGCCCGGACGATGAACGGCACCCGGATCGACTCCTCGTAGGCCCACCGCTTGTCGATCAGGCGGTGCTCGCCCCAGAAATAGCCGTTGTCCCCGGCATAGATCACGATCGTATTGTCGGCCAGGCCCTTCTTGTCCAAAAAATCCAGGAACCTGCCCACATAATGATCGACTGCGGTCAGCACGCGGCAATAGTTTCGGTAGTGGTATTGAAGCGGCCCGGCAGTACCGGCAAACATGGCGCCGTTGGTCATGGTGACCCAGGTATCGGCCTCGGGCGCCAGGGGAAGCGCTGCATCCGCGTAAAGGCCCTTCAGCTCCTCCGGCGGAAGCCAGTCATGATGGGCGGCTTTTAATGAAAGATACAGGCAAAACGGATTCTGCCGGTCCCGTCCGGCAAATGCCATGGCCCGGTCGGTCAGTTCATCGGTGATATAGCGCTTATTCGAAGGGGTTTGCTTTCCGTTGACGATCAGGGGGCAGTCCCAGTATTGGCCCTGGCCGCCTCTTGCCGTGAAGGTCACGAATTCATCCACACCCCGGAGCTGCGGCAGGCGCCCCGGCATGTGCCATTTGCCGATAAAGCCGGTATCATAACCAACCCGCTTGAGCCGCTCCAGAAACGTGACATTTTCGTTCTGCCAGGGGGTTAAATTGTTTCTAACCCCATGGGTATGGGCATACTGGCCGGTTAAAAAACTGGCCCGGCTGGGACTGCAAAGCGAGGTGGTGACAAAGGCGTTTTCAAACAGCACGCCTTCGCCGGCCAGCCGGTCCAGATGGGGCGTCTTTAAAAAGGGGTGGCCGGTGCAGCCCAGGTGATCCGCTCGGTGATCGTCAGTAAGGATAAAGACGATATTCGGCAGGGCATTTTTCTGCCGGGCGGCAAAAAGGGGGCCCGGAAACAGGCCCGTGGCACCCGCCAGGGATGCCCCTGCCATCAACTTTAAAACGTCGCGTCGCGAGATGGGTTTTTCAGACATGTTTTTCACCCTGAGATTGACTCAACCTCATTTAATACGTTGATTTCCGGCTCCCCGGCGGCAAACGCCATCGCTTTTTCCATAAATTCCTTGAAATGCGGAGTGGCACTGTGGGCGCTGAGCGCCGCCTTGTCCTTGTAACGCTCCATAAAGACCAGCGTATTTGGATCTTTTTTATCAATATTGAGGGTATAGCTGATGGTGCCCGCCTCTTTTGCCACTTCAGCCATGAGTTCTTTGGCGGCCGCCAGGGCGTCCTCCTTTTTTTCCGCTTGCACGGGAAGCTTTGCAATAACAGCAATCATAAACGATTCCTCCTCTTCCTCTTCTTCTTAATCTTACTCCAAAAAATGACCCCAAAAAATCAATTACAATTACCCGCCATCCTGTCCGCCAACGATCTGTTTGAGCTGGGGCAGAAACACATACATCAGGTTCTCCTTTACCCACTCCAAATACCGGCGGCTTCCGGGTGCCATCCCCATAATGCCGGCATAGTATGTGTCAGCACCCAGGTAGTTAATGGCCAGCGTGTTGAAATTGGTGGTAAACATTTTGATTTCGGTATCAGCGCCCTGCAGCGGAATCGCCTGCATAAACGTATGGGCGGTTCTGGCAAAAAAATCCTGGATTCTTTCGTATCCGGGAATAATCATGGCGTTTTGCGCCTGGACCAGGTTGAGTGTGATGATCCGCAGGGCCGCGCGGTTTTTCAGCGCGAACCCGAAAAAGCGATCAATATACAGGGAAAGCCCCTTTGCCGGGCTTAATCCGGCCAGCCCGTCAAACCATGAAATGTTGGCCAGGTAATATTTTTCGGTCTCATTTTTCAGCACCTCTTCAAACAGCGCCGCCTTGGTGGGGAAATAGTAGTTGATCAACGGGTGATCAACCGCGGCGGCTTTTCCGATCATCCGGATGCTGGCCGAATGGTAGGGGTAATCGGCAAATACCCGGGTCGCCGCGGCAATGATTTTATCACGGGTCTGATTCTGCTGCGCCGCCTTTTGACGCTCAAAAGATGCTGTCTTCTTTGCGGCGGTTAATTTTGAATGCGTCGTCATAATTAAATATTCTGCTTGCCCCGCGTCATCCTGTCAAGCAAATTTTACCGGTCGTTAAAATTTGCTTGACCCTGACAGTTTTTCCGCGTAAATTTTTAACAGTCGGTAAAGGTCAATAATCGCGGAGAAGTAAGGATAAGATTAAGAGTAAGACGGCAGGGAGGGGTCATGGATTTGGAACAATTTAAAAAAGCCGGCGAAGCACTCTACCACAGCCTTCACCTTCCCACATGGCCGGTCGGGATCACCTATATCAAGCGGGAAGCGGACATTCCGGAACAGGCGATCCGGCCATCAGCCATGGGGCAGAAGTGGAGCCTGTGCCAGGCCATTACCTATGCGCGGCGGCACGGCTGGCATGTGGCCATGACAGCGGCTGATAACTTCTGCGTCCCGTCATCCGCCTTCCACAAATGGGTGGACATCTCCGATGAAGACCTTCTTGAAAGCCAGGTCAGGCAGGGATGGCACAAGGACCGGGCCGCCGAGCAGAACCGAATCAATTTTTTAAAAGGGCTGTTTACCGGGCCGGAGGGTGAAGAACGGCTACAGAAAATGAAGGAATATAAGGGGTTCGTCTGCTCCCCCCTGCACCAGGCCCTCATGGCCCCGGATGCGGTCAGCATTTTTGGCGACGGCACCCACTTGCATCATATCATCCAGGCCCTGTGCTATGACTATACAACCCCGGTGATGTCAACATTTGAAGGGTTCGGGGAAACCTGCTTCAAGGGCGCGTTCATCCCCTTTATCACCGGCCGCGCCCAGGTAGTCATCCCCGGCATGGGTGACCGCGCCTTTGCCGGCATCACGCCGGACGAACTCGCCATAGGCCTGCCGGCTTCCCAACTGTTCGTGGTTTCCGAAAACCTTTTCAAAACCGGCGGGGACATGAACATCGGCCAACCCATAAAAACCCTGCTGCCCATGAGCCTGGATGAATCCATCACACCGGGATTTTCATATTTAAAAGAAAAAATCAGGGAAGAGAAATCCGGTTAAACAATGGAATCAAAAATCGTAAAAAGCATTTGTTTTGAGTGCCATTCGCGGTGCGGCGTCGTACTCAGCATTGAAAACGGACGGCTGACCGGCATCAAGGGGGACAAGGACCATCCCATCAGCCGGGGCTACATCTGCCCCAAGGGGGCGGCCAATGCGGAAATCGTCTATCACCCGGAACGAATCACAACGCCATTGGTCAGGAAAAACGGGGGATTCGTCGAGACTTCCTGGGATCATGCCGTAAGCATGATCTCGGATAAAATGAATGATGCCCGTGAAAAGTTTGGGGCGGAGTCAGTGGTCTTCGGCTCGGGCACGACCCGGGGAATGGCGCCTTATTTAAACCGGTTTTTGACGGCCTTTGGCTCGCCTAATTTCATGGCGCCCTCCAACATGAGCGGCGGGCCGATCGTCATGGGCAGCGCCGCCACCTGCGGATTCGGGCTGGTGGACCCGGATTATGCCAACAGCCGGTGTATGCTGCTTTGGGCCCACAACCCGGAAAATTCCTGGCCGGGCCTGTACATGAATGATATCAACGACGGGCTTAAGAACGGGGCCAAACTGATCGTGGTGGACCCGCGAGGCACGCGGTTGGCTAAAAAAGCCGATCACTGGCTCCAAATCCGGCCCGGCACAGACGTGGCCCTGGCCCTTTGCTTCATACAAGTGATTATCAAAAACAGCCTCTATGACAAACACTTTGTTGACAACTGGACCGACGGGTTTGATGCGCTGCAAGATCATGTGGCCGAATTCACGCCTGAGAGGACCGAGGAAATTACCTGGGTGCCCGCCGAACAGATCAAGGCGGCGGCCGCTGCGTTTGCCGAAAACGCCCCCGCATCCGTTGGCGCTGGCATGGGCGGCGTCTGCCAGGCAAACGACGCGTTTGATCTCAACCGGTCGCTCACGATATTAAGCGCTATTACCGGCAACCTGGAAGTACCGGGCGGCAACCTGCGGTGCCCGCCGCCGACTCACAGGCGCAGCTGCTATGGCTCAGATCATGACCCGTTCTCAAACCTGCCCAAGGAACAGGCGCAGAAAAAACTGGGCATTGACCGCTTTCCGCTGATCAATTTTATCCCCATCCCATCGCCGCCGCAGACCGTCTGGCCCGCCATTGCCGAGGAAACGCCCTATCCCGTAAAAGTGGTGGGCCTGTTTGCCAACAACAGCGTCTGCGCCTATCCCAATTCCAACCGGGTGCGCGAGGTCTATAAAAAGCTCGATTTTATGTTTGCCGTGGACTACTTCCACACACCCACCACGGCGCTGGCTGACGTAATTCTGCCGCCGGCCCACTGGACCGAGCGCGACGACGTGGAGGATCTTTTAATGAAAAGCCACGTCTTCTGCCAGCCCAAGGCCATGGAACCGCTGCCCGAATGCCGGGATGAAAAGCAGATATTAATCGACCTGGCAGAAAAACTGAATATGGACGGATTTTTCAAAACCGTTGAAGAAATGCTGGATGACCGGCTGGCATATATGGATGTTACCTATGACGCATTCAAACAGATGGGCTGGTACAAAACACCGGTAACGTATAAAAGCTACGAAAAAAAAGGCAAGTTCCGCACTCCCACCGGCAAGGTGGCCCTGCATGCGGGCTACCTCGAAGGCTTGGGCATATCTCCGCTGCCCATCTTCCGGGAGCCTTCAGAAAGCCCCGTGAGCCAGCCGGAACTTTACCATGAATATCCCCTGATATTGACTACCGGCGGCCGGCTGTTGGTCTACTACCACTCCTCGCACCGGAATATCGCCCCCCTGAAAAAACGCGCCCCGGACCCTGAACTCGAAATCCACACGAAAACCGCGAAAAATTTGGAAATCCAAGACGGGGAATGGGTATACCTGGTATCCCCCAGAGGCCGGGTCGAAATCCGCGCCCGGCATTCCAAAACCATTGATCCCCGTGTTGTCCAGTCACCTCATGGATTCTGGTACGGCATGGAAGACGGCTGGAAACGTCTAAACATCAACATGATCACAGACGACGAACCGCTCTGCCCGGTCACCGGGTCAGTGCCGATCAAGGCGCTGCTTTGCCGGGTGGAAAAAATAAAAGGAAGTTGATTTTTGACTGTTTCAGTTTTTTAAGTCGCGAATTTTTTGTCGCAGCTTCTTGCGGCATCCAATCCCAATCCCCACCCCGTCTTAATCTGGTTTACTCTAACAAACCCTATCACATCGTGATATTTCAAACACTTACAAAGCTTTAGGCAAACCGTACGCAAAGGCAATAAAATTTATTTCACAAGTGAAATGCCGTTATACTCGGCCTTCCGTCAGGCATACCGAAACTGCCCTGAAAGGTAGATTTTATAATAACTGGCGGTATTAAATGGCTCACCCAATATCTCCTTTATCTAATAAAATTTTGCCCTTAATAATAAGCATATGCTACTTAAAAATTGCTGTATCCTCTGGTAGATTTTTTGGTGTCAACCCCGGAGCCGATCCAATGCGACTGAATCAATACCGCCCAAATTTCAAAAATCTTAATGGGGCAATGAATATTTATTTCAGCACCCCAATGATGTTCATATACCAAGCATATCATCTGGGGAAATATTTTGATATCAAGCGAAAATGCTGCATATCACCCATATAATGAGTCATATGGAGCCAAAATTGAAGCATATTACCCTAAGTTATGCCTAACAGCTGTTTTATTTTACAGCGCTTAGGCAGTCTAATCATTGTTCAAGTAAGATAAAATCAGGAAAAACAATAATTTCAATAATTTAACCTTTTATATACTGAACTTATATGATTTCTGCCCATCAAACCGAATCGACACAACCTGTTGAAGTCGCAGATATCTTCAGACGGTATGGAAGGTCGTATCGCAAGACGAAGCCGATCAGCGGCAAACAGGGCGCGGTCATGTACTGCATTGAAAACTGCCGGACCGCAGTATTCGGGCATCATCTTGACCAATGCGACCACTGTGGACACACGGATTCAGACTATAATTCATGCCGCGACCGGCACTGCCCTAAATGCCAATCCATTGCCCGTAAAAAATGGATTAATGCGCAGCTCAACGACATCCTGCCGGTGCCCCATTACCATGTCATCTTCACCTTGCCCAATCAGCTGCATAATCTACTTTGCTATAACCAAAAACTACTTTTTGACGTGCTGTTTTCCAGTTCCGCCCAAACATTGCAAGCATTTGGCCGCGATCCCAAATGGCTGGGGGGTGAGCTCGGATTCTACGGTGTGCTCCACACCTGGGGACAGACCCTCTGGCCCCATCCGCACGTACACTTTATTGTGCCGGGCGGCGCGCTGACTACGGACGGACGCTGGGTAGCCCCGCGATACCGCAGCAAATTTCTGTTTCCGGTCCGCGCTCTTTCAAAAGTCTTCCGGGGCAAGTTTATCGAGGCTTTAAAAAACGCCTATTATGAAGACCAGTTGGTTATTCCCGATAATGAGGCGCATCTTGCCCAAGCAGATTCATTTGAAAAGTGGCTTAATCAGTTGGTTTCCCGGGACTGGGTAGTTTATTGCAAGCGGCCCTTTGGCAGCGCCGAGCAGGTCGTGCGCTACATCGGCCGCTATACCCACCGCGTTGCCATCAGCAACCGCCGGATTGAGGCCATGGGCGACGGCAAAGTCGCGTTCTGGTATAAGGATTACCGCAAAAACCGAATAAAGTCGCGGCAGATGAAGCTTGATGCAGAAGAATTTATCCGGCGTTTCCTCTGGCACGTACTTCCCAAAAGGTATCATAAAATCAGGCACTATGGGTTTTTAGCCAACAGCTGCCGTAAAGCCAGGGTTTCTCAAATTCGCTCCCTGCTTCAAATAG